>Ga0306889_100121_pt1 | contig 44497 bp, 48 predicted proteins | sample AntDeeMetagen190_FD_190436 | JGI IMG/M metagenome (GOLD analysis project Ga0306889, IMG submission 190436) | Saline lake microbial communities from Deep lake, Antarctica - Metagenome #190 (v2) (version 2) | ecosystem: Environmental > Aquatic > Non-marine Saline and Alkaline > Saline | place... | reverse complement strand
CGGGCGCATTATCAAGGCAGCCGTATCCAGGCAAAGGGAGTTCCTGGCGGATGCGGCGGCGGTTCAGTTCACGCGTAATCCCGAAGGCATTGGCGGGGCGCTGTTGTCCCCGCTTAAGATAATTCCCAGGGCATCCGTAAGATAATGCGGGTTTTTGTGGGTCTTGTAAGGTTTTACGGGGATATAAAATGAAATGGTGATTTCAATTATACGGCGACGATTTGGCGGGCCGGTTGACTCATCCGCCGCGACCCTTCCGGAACCGCTTGAGCTTCACTGAGCACCAAGCGCACAACCAGAACCATCCACCCCAGGCAGCGACCGCCGCAAAGCCGCAGACCGCGATTGCATCCAGGAAGCCGAGCGACGTGGCGTGCGTGGTGACGTTCGCACCAATAACGATCAGAAGAATGGTCATGCCCACCCAGAAGAAGAACTGCTCTGTCTCTCTGCGTGACTCTTCGGCAGCGTCGGCTCGTTCCAAGGCGTAATTGTAACCGCACTTCCTACACTCTGAGGCGTTCACTGCGACGCCGCCCCAGCCGCAGGCCTTGCATGGTTGAAGGTAGGGGCTTTCAGCTGGCGGGTCGTATTCCTCAACCCGTGGATGATTGTGGATGTCGTTACCGGCTATCTGGTGCCCCTCACCCTGGATGACCTGGTGAACTGCCGTTGTTTGACGGTGATGATCATTGCTCACTTATTGTGCCTCCCTCCAATACTGACACCTCCGCTGTTATCTATGTTGCCGCCCGCAACTTGATGGCCTTCTCCCCCAATTTCTTGATGCACTTTATTTTCTGCGTGGCCGATACCTGGTGACTCTGCTTTTGGGGGCGGGTCAGAGCTTTCCATTCCCCCAAATGCTGTCCAGCGCAGCAAGTCCTCCCGTTTTTCCCAGTCGGGGATGGCAGGAACCAACTTCACTCCATGCGCAGCGATAGGCACGTCCGCCAGTATGGCGAAGTTTTCTTCACTGTCGATGAAGTGATCAACCAAGAAACTGATGGCATCCAAGGCCCGCTGGTTAGGTGCGGCCCGGCTTGATTCAATCGTTCCGCAGGTTTCTAAAAAGCGCTCAATTTCTGGCGATGCCATTAGGACCTCCGCCTCTCCGCCCCGAGTGAAGCGCAGCCCCACTAGTGACCCGAAACGCTTGAGTCTCACCGGCGGCCTTTCATCGACCTCGTCTAACTCGCCATAGAGCAGCCACTCCACTGAGACGTCGCCGTGGAAGTTGAGCACCTTGGCCAGTTCTGCCAGGACGTCAGTCGGTGGAGTCAGATCCCCGCGCTCATATCGGCTTAGGGTGGCTCGTCCGATGCCCACCCAGTCGGCCAGTTGCGCTTGATTCATATCTGCTCGCTTCCTGGCGACAGCTAACCGCGCCCCAAAAGATTTCCGATATGATGCATTTTGGCTTGACATGTGTTCCGATCCTATTCAACATTAATACGTATAGATCATATCTGATTCAACTAAGTGTGAGGGATTTTCCGATGAAGAGCAACGATATTAAGCCTGGCCCGGAGCTTTATCAGAAAGTGCGCGGGGGGTTTATCGCCGGCGGCACCACTTTGGCGGCTTGGTGTCGGGAGCACGGTTACAACCCCACCAATGCCAGATCCGCTTTGATGGGGGCGTGGAATGGCCCCAAGGGGCGCCAATTGCGGCGTCAGCTTGCAGAGGATTCCGGCGTTATCCGGGCACCTGAATCCCGGTCGGCAGTATCGGCATAGCCAACAGCACCAAAGCACGATTGTGAGAAGGAGAGACGGAAACATGTTGACCAAAGCAGAACTCAACCACCGGCGCTTCCAGGTGTTGGAGGCACTTAAAGACCTCAGCTCAAGCGAGGCACTGGCTGTTGTCGGAGTGGCGATGCAGGAGTTGTCTGGCCGAAACCTAGGCGGTGAACCGCGCTCCAGCGCTGAGGAAATTATGACTCGACGCTCACGCCTGAAAGTCGAAGGAGACCCAGAAGTGCGCGACTTCATCCATAGCCTACACGGCTTCAATTCCGTTGATCAGATTGTCGAGACCTGCAAAGAGCGGTTCGGTTCCAGGGCTCCGAGCAAAAGCGCTGTCTACGCCTACTTCAGGCGCCTGAAGTCTCGTCGGAACCTAGGGAGGCTGTGATGAACGATCAATTGAGCCAGTCAGTCAGCAAGGCCCTTTCTCTGTTCGAGGTGTTGGTGGCTGATGGCTTTGAGAGCAAGGGCTCGGCGGAGGTTGCGACCAGAGCCGGGGTATCGCCGTCTACAGCCTGGCGATTGCTGAAGACTCTTGAAGCGCACGACTGGGTCGTCGAGGTCCCGGTTGCGGGCAGCAAGCAGAGCCGGTGGAGGGTCTCCACACAGTTGGCCAGCGTAGCCCATGCATACCAGCGAGATGCCCTGAACCGCGTCCAGGCAGTACGCCGGGAGTATCGCCAGGTAACGGGGGAGGATTTGCAGAATGCGTAAAAACCCACAAGTGCGGAAAGAAAGCCAGGCATTGAATGAGAGCCTCATGCAGAACCACTGTATCGCCACAGACTACCTGGCTAATCGCCCCCAACTCCAAGGCAAGGGTGTGGTGGTGATCTTCAAAGGGAAGGCGGCAGGCTGGATGAATACCCTGCGTGACCCCCAAGGCTGGGAGCCTGGTTGCATCGCCGTGGACGCTGATGGCCACCAATGGCAAGCGACCGGCGGTGACGCCTACGCGGGAGCGCAGGCTTGGCACCCACTTCCTTGCGAGCCAACAGGCGCACCCGGAACTTGCCTCCATCCCTTCGTTAAGCGCGATGCCCAACTGGCCAGGGTACAGATGGCGAATAGTCTCCTGGAGCGCTTTCCAATGGCAGGTTCGACGTATCGACAGGAATCAGGAAAGGAGCTGCAACATGCCTAAGAAAGCACAGCCACACGAAGAATTGAAGGACCAACTGGTGCAGGCAGACCTGGCCGAGCAGCAGTTGGAAAACCAAGCCCTGATTGAGGGAGCGGAGAAGGCTGAGTTGACCCGTTATGCAGAGGTCCGGGATCAGGCCAACCAGCTGCTTGGCCAGGCGCGAACAGCGCATTCCTTTGCAAAACTGTCGACGGTCGTCACTTTGCGAACCTTGGCAGAAGTGAAGGAAACCCAGGCATACAAGGCGCTCAAGGGGGTAACTGGTACTGACTCAGACGGCAAGAAAATAGACGACGTCGGCACTTGGGAGGGGTACTGCCGTGCGGTTGGGCGTTCCAGGCAATCAGTGGATGAGGACCTTAAGAACCTCGCAGAATTCGGCGAGGCCGCACTGGAGAGCCTTCAGGCCATCGGCGCTGGGTATCGCGAGCTGCGTAAGCTTCGGAAACTTCCTGAGGATGAGCGTGAGCTGATCATTCAAGGCGAGGTGGTCAAGGTTGAGGACAAGGAAACGCTGGTTGACCTGATCGAAGAGATGGCCGCACGCCACGCCAAAGAAAAGGAATCCCTGAAGCAACAAGCTGAAGTCAGCCGCCAGGAGTTGGAGGCGTCTCGCCGGGTCACTCAAGATAAGTCCGCACGAATTTCTGAGCTTGAGGAGCAGGTTCACCGCCGCCAGACCATGAGCCCCGATCAGCGGTTGGAGGACTATTCGCGGCGGTTGGAAGCGGCTGGCCTGCGCGCCCGCTCTGCGCTGCTGGAGCCGCGCTCTGTGATGGTCGAAATCCTAGACTGGCAGGACGCTCCACGCGAGCTTCGCCATTCCTGCGCCCAGCAAGTGGCCCGGCTGCGCATTGAGCTGGATCAGCTTCAGATCGAGCTGGGTCTGGAGCCGGTCGACCTGGACGTCGACGACAGTTGGATGGAGGAGGTCGAGCAGTCATGACCGTCTTTAGCGCTGACGAAATCCGCCACTTCGACCATGTAGCAGCTGAGCTGCGGGACGCACCGCGCGGCAAGAAAGGCGACATCGTGTCACGCACCGCCCAGTTTCTGGGGTGCTCAAAGGATCGCGTCTACCGTGGCCTGAAAGCAGTGGGCTGGGGGTCGCAGCGCCAGAGCCGACAGGATCGCGGCAACAGCCGCGTGAGTCGTGAGGAGGCGGCCATGGTCGCGAGCATCATGCGCCAGAGCACCCGTAACAGTGGGAAGCGACTGCTGTCGGTCGAGGACGCTCTGGAGATTGCCCTGGCAAACCCGGTCAGCGGTGTCAAAACCCAAGCCTCGCCTGACACCTACGCCCGCGTGATGCGCGAGCACGGTCTGCATCCAGACCAGGTTGCTCGGGCCACACCCTTCACCCAGATGCGCAGTCTGTACCCCAATCACGTGCACCAGTTCGACGTGTCGATTTGCGTTCTCTACTACCTGGATAAGGGTGGGCTTGCGGTAATGGATGAGAAGCGGTTCTACAAGAACAAGCCCCAGAACGTCGCCAAGGTGTCCAATCAGCGGGTACTTCGCTACTTGATTACCGACCATTACTCCGGTGCGTTCTATGTGGAGTATTTTCAGGCAGCTGGTGAAGACCAGGAGACGCTGTTCGAGTTCCTGATGCGCGCGTGGCCAAAGCGGGCACATCCTCACGACCCCTTCCACGGGGTCCCCGAGATGATGGTCTGGGACGCTGGCAGTGCCAACCAGTCGCACCTGATCCGCAACCTGCTGGATCAACTGCAAGTGGACCACTGGGCACACACACCGGGACAGCCCCGCAGTAAGGGGCAAGTTGAGCGATACCATGAACTGATCGAGCGCGGCTTCGAGGGTCGCCTCTCTCTGATGAAGATCGAAAGTCTGGAGGCCTTGAATTCGGCTGCCCACACCTGGATGCGGCGCTTCAGCGCCACAAAGGCACATACGCGCAGTGGCACCACTCGCTATGGCCTATGGCAAACGATCAAGCCTGAGCAGTTGAGGATCTGCCCGCCGCGCGAGCTCTGTGAGCAGCTGCTGCGGACCAAGCCAGAACCGCGCCAGGTGAAGGGCGACCTGACGGTTTCCTACGCCATCAAGGGCTATGACCGTATGGCCTATTCGGTGGCGGATTTGCCGGGCGTTCGTGTTGGCGAAACAGTCATCGTCTCGGTGAATCCCTACCGGGCGCCAAACGTGTTCGTGTCCCTGGAAGAGGGTGGCGAGCAGTTCGAGTGCCAGCCCCTGGAGCGCGATGCCGCAGGCTTTTATCTGGACGCCCCGGTGTTCGGTCAGTCCTACGCGAGCAAGCCAGATACCGACGTGGATGCCAATCGCAAGGCGATGGACAAGGCCGCGTATGGCGTTGAGACCCAGCAGGAAGTTGACAAGGCGCGGGCGAAGCGGCGGACCGCCTTCAATGGCGAGATTGACCCCATTGGTTACCTGGATGCCACCCCGCTGCCTGCTTACATGGATCGTCCCGGTACGCCGCTGGATGTGTCTAAGGTGGCACCGGCCACCCTGGCACCAATGCCTCTGATTGAGGCTTTGAAGGCCCTCCGGTCCCGTCTGAATCGACCGCTGAGCGCCGAGGAGAGCGACCGTGTGAAGGCCCGGTACCCGGATGGTGTACCGGAAGAGCAACTGGATGATCTGGTGGCCTGGCTGACTGATGGACCCAAGACATCCCCAACCCTGGCTGTGGCCCGGTAAATCCTGAGGAGGCTGGAATGCTTGCAACCCAAACCCACAACGACCCTGCCGGCAAAGTTCAGCCGGACTACTGCCCGATTCGGGTCAGGCGTCTGCTTGCCGAGCTGGGCAAGCGACAGATGGACCTGGCGGCGAACGTGGTATTGAGCAGCGGACGGCATCCGTCGAACGCCACCATCACCCACTTGCTGAGGGGCGATGTGTGGCCGGCGCGGACGCCGAAGCCGTTTTTGCGTCGCCAGATTGAGGAGTTCCTGCGCCAGGCAGGCGCAACAGAAAAGGAGGTAACAGTGGCATTTGAACCCGATGACGAGAACCCCGGCCCGGTGCGCCCCATCCGCCAAGACAGTGCGCACCCAAGCCGGAGTCTCGCTCCGATCGCTGAAGAAGACGTTAACCAACTACCGGAGAAAGCAATGTTAACACAGATGGCTCGCCGTCATTTCGGCCTGTTTCGTGACCCCTTCCAGGATGATGTCCAGGGTGCCGAGGATGTCTTCCTTGCCCCTGATCAGCGCTACATCCGAGAGCATATGTTCAGCACCGCCAAGCACGGGGGCTTCCTCGCCATCATTGGGGAGTCGGGCGCTGGTAAGAGTGTGCTGCGCCGGGACCTGATCGACCGCATCCAGCGCGAGGAGCACCCGATCACGCCTATCTTTCCCCGCACCATCGACAAGGAACGGCTGACCGCGAGCGCGGTCTGCGATGCCATCATTGAGGACATCTCCCAGGAGCGCCCCAAGCGTTCCCTGGAAGCCAAGGCGCGCCAGATCGAAAAGCTGCTGACCGGCTCCAGCCGGGGCGGTAACAGCCATGTGCTGATTATTGAGGAGGCGCACGACCTGACCATCCCGACGCTGAAGTACCTCAAGCGCTTCTGGGAGCTGGAAGATGGTTTCAGTCGCCTGATTTCCATCATCCTGATCGGTCAGCCCGAGCTTCGCGGCACCCTGGATGAGCGCCGTAACTGGCAGGCCCGCGAGGTGATCCGGCGGATTGAGATTGCCGATCTCGCCCCGCTGGACGCTCACCTGGAGGGCTATCTGGGGATGAAGTTCAAGCGCTTGGGCAAAGAGGTGGGCGATGTATTCGACGCTGATGTTTACGACGCCATGCGCGAACGTCTGACTCTGCGAAGCCGCAGCAGCCAGAACGCTGTCTCGATGCTCTATCCACTGGTTATCAACAACTTCACCGTCAAGTGTATGAACCTGGCCGCCGAGCTGGGTCAGCGCAAAGTCAACGCCGATGTGGTCAAGGGGGCCTGAGTCGTCACTATGTATACTGAACAATATCTAGAGCACTACGCGGACCGGTTTGTGGAACTGGACCTTTACAGGCACGGCGTCACCTTGGAGCGGTATCTCATAGATCCTGCGGGTTGCGAATTTGCTGTGTTTGAGCTGAGGCCAATATTCGTGCTGATGCCGAGCGTGCGAGCTCGGAAACGGAGGCAGCGGGGCTGAATACCTCGGTATCGCGCCGCCACATGTGTGGCACCGTTACGCAGAAAGGCGAAGGATTGAGCCAGCTTTGCAAGGAGCTTCAGACGGCCAATTCGTAAAGGCTCTGAGAGCGCCTCTGAGGCCCCAAAGTTTTCAGGGGCCTCATGGTTCAGCTCAAAATTCATAAACACGTCAGCGAGCCGTTAAACATCTTTTGAACGAGGTTGCCGGGCGCTCTGGCAGGGAAAAGACGACTACCACAAGAAAAGCGGAAAATTGGCCTGAATTCGGATGGCGACCCAGGCTCAAGCGGGCCGGAGCTTGCCCCCTTAATGGACTGCACTCGGGCAGCTGGTATCGCCTCTAAGATTATGGCACCTTCATACACTCATGGGCATCATGCAGTAACGTTCCGGCACAGCCGGAACGGTTTATCTCTCCAGGCCGGCGCCGGAACCCGGTGCCCGGCCTTCACCTCCTCTCCCTCTGAATCAACGCTTTCCTTCTGCCTCTGCTGAAGGGCTTCACGCTCTTCGGCTTTGCTGTTCGTGGTTTTCTAGCTGAAGGCTTTCAGGAGGAGGACCGCTATGCAGCCACCACTAGCACAGAACACTAACGACGACCTCATGACGGCATACCGTGAAGGGCTCTTCTCCGATGAGGAGCTTCTGGCGGCAGCGGGTGCGGATTTCAGGGCCTTGGTTGAGCGGTCGCCGGCGACCGCAATTCGCCTGGCTGATTCGCTTAGCGGGGTGCGCCTTTATGTCCCGGCCCGCCTGACCGACGAGAGTCGGCTGAAACAGGCTGTCAACGAATCTGAAGCCCAGACGGTTATCAGCCTTTACCGAACGGACACGTTGCATATTCCGCGCTTCGTGTCTCTTCGGTCGGCCATTCGGCGCCGAAAGATCACGGCCCTGCATGATGATGGCTGGAGCCCGCCCCAGTTGGCCCTGCACTTCCAGCTTACCGAACGCCAGATCTATTCAATTCTGCGTCGTTGTCGACTGGAGGCGGCCGCTGGGTCGCGCCTGGAAGACCGTCAGTCAGATCGAGTCGAGCAAACCACGCCCACCAGGGCGATAAACCCAAAGTAAGGAGATTTCAAGGTGACCATGAACCTTAATCAAGCGCGGGTCATTGACCCAGTATTAACCGACGTCGTTCAAGGCTATAGCCATCCGGAGCGAATCGGGCACGTGCTCTTTCCGCGTGTGCCCGTTCTGGCTCGCGGCGGGCAAGTCATCGAGTTTGGCAGAGAGTCCTTCCGGCGCTACAAAACTCGCCGGTCGCCGGGGGCAAACACCAGGCGATTGCAGTTCGGCTACCAGGGTAAGCCCTTCGTGCTTGTCCAGGACGCCCTGGAGGGATTGGTTCCTCACGAGCATGTCGAGGACGCTCAACAGGTGCCGGGCATTAATCTTGGCACGGGTGCGGTTAATGAAGTGATGGACATCCTGACGCTGGCACTGGAAATCGAGCAGGCCGAACTGGCGACCAACCCCGACAACTATGGGGTCGACAACAAGGTCACGCTTTCCGGTACCGACCAATGGAGTAGTCCAGACTCAGACCCGGCGCTACAGATCCGCGAATATCGCGAGGTCATTCGCGGTCGCATCGGCACGCGACCGAACGTCATGGCGTTGTCGGCTTCCGGCTTCAATGCCCTGGTGGAACACCCGAAGATCGTGGAGCGCTTCAAGTACACATCAAGCGGCTCAGTTACGACCGAGATGCTCGCGCAGCTGTTCAATCTTCGAGAGGTCGCTGTTGGTGAGGCGGTCTATATGGATGAGGGCAACGAGCAGATGAAGGACGTGTGGGGCAACGAGGCGATACTGGCCTACGTCCCTGAGCAAGTGACCTCACGCCGCGCGCCGTCATTCGGCTACACCTACACGCTCGAAGAGCATCCCATGGTTGAGGAGACCTACTTCGAGCGCAACGCTAAGTCCTGGATCTATCCGGTCACCTACGAACGGATGCCGGTTTTGTCCGGTATCGATTCAGGCTTCCTGATTCAGGATCTGGTAGCGGCTGGCTAACGCCTGAGGAGTGACGTTATGGCAAAGCAAGTTATACAGGCGCTGGATCGGTTGGAGTTGGCGGAGTTCAGAAAGCTTTCGGAGCGTGATCTTCGCCACCTCGCCCTGCTGTGTGCACATGGCCGCCAGCAGGCTGAGGCGGAGCTGGCCAGGCGCCGGCCCTCTTTCGGCGAGCGCCGCCGGAGGCGTGATCGTGATGTGGTGAGCTTTGCAGGCGAGCGGAGTCAAGACGCGGTGAGCTTCGCGATGGACCTTCAATCACGACCAGCCAGGTGTCGATAATCAGAGGTGACCATGAATAAAAGAGAGCCTGTTGTTCTCCAGATTGGCAGCCAGCGCCACCAGGGCTGGCAGGAAGTCCGCATTCGCCTGTCCCTGGAACAAATCGCCGACAGCTTCGAGCTGACCCTGACGGAACGCTGGGCTGAACAGGGCGTGTCACGCCCGATAACGCCCGGCGAGGCTTGCACCGTGAGCGTGGGCGATGAGTTGGTGGTAACTGGCTACCTGGACGAGGTTTTGCCGGACTACGACGCAACGAGTCACACCATCGCCGCCAGCGGTCGCAGCAAGGCGGCGGACTTGATCGACTGTAGTGCGGTGCTCAAGCCGTTTAACGGACAAACCCTGGTGAAGATCGCGAACGCGCTTACCGCGCCTTATGACATTGAGGTGATTGACAGGGCCGGAGCCGATAAGCCCTTTCGGGAGTTCGCTATTGAGGAGGGGCAGCCTATTGCCGAGGCGCTGGAGCGTGCCGCACAGATTCGAGGAGCCCGCATCGTAAGTGATGCGCAAGGTCGCCTGGTGATCGTGCATGCCGTACAGCGCGAGATCCAAACGCCGCTGGATCTGGGCCGGAACATCCGCAAGGGGTCCGGAGCGTTCAGTGATCGGGACCGGTTTCACACCTACATCGTTCAGGGCCAGCTGCCAGGCACCGACGACTACTACGGGGAAGATGCGGCAGGGCCCATGGCCGAAGCCAGGGATCCTCGAATCCGGTCTCCTCGAAGCACGCTGATCGTGTGCGATACCCCAGCAGATGCCGCCGATTGCAAGGCGCGGGCAGAGCTGGAGGCCCGGATGCGGTGGGCCAAAGGACGGGGCGTGACCTACACGGTCGGCACCTGGCGGCATGAACAGGGCGTTTGGCGACCGGGGGACCTGGTGCACGTGCGTGATGCGTATTTGGGGCTGGACGACCAGATGCTGATCAGCGACGTGCAGCTAATCGAGAGCAGCCAGGGACGCACCGCTGAGCTGCGTGTATCGCCGCCGGCAGCCTTTGAGCCAGTACCGATCGCTGAGCCTCAAGCCGACAGCAGCAATGGAGTATTGGGTTGGGTGCCCTCGATAAAGGCCCCCACAAACAACTAATGAGGAGTGAGTAATGGAAGGCACTAACAACACCGCGAGCATTGATGAAGTTGGGAGCAGAGAGCGCGTCGAGCATACAGCCGACAGCGTGATCGTGAAGCTGCATGAGCCGATTACCTTTGTTGTCAGCAATGCCGAGGGAGAGCGTACGGTTGAGACGCTGACGTTCCCACGGAAGGTCAAAGGGAAGCACTTGCTGGCAACCGATCAAGCCGAGGGTGAGATGGGTAAGAGCCTGGCGCTGCTTGCAAAGCTCGCGGGTATCCCTCGCCTGGCTGCGCACGAGCTGGATGGACGAGATATTGACCTTTGCATGGAAGCCATTGAGCCATTCCTACCTGGTCATCGGGTGATGGGTGATCGATAAAGTAAGCGCAGGCTGAGGGGAAAGGCTATGAGCAACATGGTTACAAGCGTTGTCATGGAGCTGGTGGACCGGGTGAGCGGCCCGGCTCGACGGCTTCAGCAGTCTCTTTCGGGGATTTCACGGCGGGCGGGCCTTGACCGTCTGACTTCCTCGGCACGTCGCCTCAGCACCTCGATGAGAGGGGTGATCGAGCAGGCGCGTGGTTTGACTCAGCGACTGGCCATCATCGGTGGTGCCGCTGCGGGTGCAGTTTGGGGCATGGAGAGGCTGGTGTCCGGGGTCACGGATGCAGGGACGGCGGTTTTGGAAAGCTCTGAGCGGCTGAGCGTCGGTACTACTTGGCTTCAGGAGTGGCAGAGCGTCGGTCGACAATTTGGGGTTCAAAACGAGGCGTTGGCCGATGGATTGAAAGAGCTGTCTATGCGGGCCGATGAGTTCGTTGTCACGGCGGGCGGACCGGCTGCGGATGCGTTCAAGCGCTTGGGGATCGGCATGGATGACCTGCGCAAAACCGAGGGGCGCACCGAGGCCGTGTTCGACCTGGTGCGAGGTAAGCTTTCAGAGGTGCAAAACGCTGCCGAGCGGCAGCGTATAATGGATGAGGTATTTGGGGGCCAGGGCGGTGAACAGATGGTGGAAATGCTCCAGGCCAGCCGCGAAGAGATCGAACGGATGATGGAAGCGGCGCATGAACGTGGTGCCATCCTGAGCCCGGAGGAGATCGAGAGCAGCCGCCAGTATACGCGGCAGATGGGTGACTTCCGGCAGGTGTTGTTTGGCATCCAGACTCAGGTGGTCGGGCAGCTTCTGCCAGGCATTACCAAGTGGATCAAAAGTACCGGAGTGCTCGCACAAGAAAATCGCAAGGCTATCGGGGTTGAGATCGTCTCGGGCCTGAAAGCGTTCTGGCGAGGTCTGGAGCGCATCGGGCAGGCGGCTGGATTCGCTGCCGGAGCTGTCGGAGGGTTTGGTAACCTGGCCGCGATTGTTGCTGGGGTGCTGGCGAGCAAGCTCGTGGTATCTGTCATCCGAGCGGGCATTTCGGTTGTCCAGTTTGGTCGAGACGTGGCGCGTGTTGCTCTCAAGGTGCTTCCTCGATTCGTTGTAGCGCTTGCCAAAGCTTCTCTGGGGCTGGTGCGACTGACCACCCGAGCGGTTGCAGGCGCGGTTATCGGCTTGGCTGGATTAGCGCGCGGGATGATGGGCTTGGCAGCGAGGGCTATTCCTGCGGCGATTGCCGGTATTCGCGCCCTGTCTCTCGCCCTCCTAACCACTCCGGTTGGCTGGATTATTACCGGCGTGGCGGCTGTGGCCGGCGCTGTGTACGCAATCTACAAGAACTGGGGGACTGTCGGTCCGTGGTTTCGGAGCATGTGGGCAAAAGTCGCTGGTTTCTTCCAGCAGGGCATCGGCGAGATTGCCAAGGACTTGTTGTCTTTCAGTCCGGCAGCGTTGCTATTGAAGGGCATCGACGCCGTGTTCGAGATGTTCGGCGCTCGCCCCCTGACCGAGATTGGTAAGGAGTGGATTGGCGGTCTGTGGGGTGGCATCTCGGATCAATGGACGCAGCTGACCAGTTGGCTTTCACAGAAGATGACTGAGTTGACTGGTTGGCTGCCTGATTGGGCTACGGATCGGCTGGGCTTGGGTGGCATGGCCGCACCGCAAGCCAGCGGCGCGCCTGTAGCCGAGGGGCGACCTTCGGCCATGCCTGCCCCGGCACGCGCAGATGTGGGCGGGGAGCTACGTATCGTTGTGGATTCGGAGGGTCGCCCCCGTGTCTCAGAGATGCGGCGAAATGGGGGCATGGACTTCGACGTTGAAAGCGGTGTCTTGGGGGTGGCACCGTAACCAGAATTTAGGTGGCGGTTACAGCGTATTTAAAGCCCTTGTAACCGCCCTCTGAGCAAGAGCGCAAGCCGGGCCAGAACCTCCCGACCCGGTTCAAAACTGGAATACCTATCCCATCTAGTGAAAAATACGAAAATCGTATTATCGTGCGCCAAGGGCGTGAATTATCTTGCGGCGCTACACGCTGTACCGGATTGGCCTGGACACAGGTGGCTCCCGGCTCACGGCGACCAGCCACGCTGAAGATATGAACCATATGTGTTTTGGCGAGAGCGTTTCACTCGCTTTCGGGGGGCTCCTTGCCTCTCACCCGCCGATCAAGGCACGCCTGGACGCCATTGACGAGACCCTGATGGCGCGCATGTCCGCACGGCATCGCAAGGCCACGAAAGAAGCGCAGCAGGGAGGCACAGCGCAGGGGCAGGCGGGGGCGGCGCCCGGTGCGGCTATGGGATTCGCCTCCGGGGGCGGTCTTGAAGCCTCGGCACCTTCTGCCACAGCGGGCACCGTGACTTCGGTGAATACGAGTTACGCCAGGGAACTGCTGGCCTCGCTGCCGGGCGGCCTGAATCAGCAGCTGCACGAACCCGAAGGCGCCGTGCATCTGTGCTTTGCCCTGGCGCTGGACGGTGCGGACCATGAAACCATCACCAAGCGTGTCGCGGAACTCGAGCCGGTTGGTGCTGTTGCCATTGATGAGCTTCTGCTGCGGACCCTGGGTCAGAACCTGAGTGACCTGGGGCCCGCTTACCGCTTACCGCTTGTCGAACTGGCCCTGCCGGCATTGCGGGAACTGGAACCGCAGGCCCACCGGCAGCTTTTTCGGGATATGGAGGCGCTGATCCGGGAAGAGCGCGGAGCTCGGCTTCATGACATTGCCATCCTTGGGTTCCTGAAACGCCATCTCGATGAAAAGGCCGGGCGCAATCGGCGTGTGACCCATCGTCGTTACGCCCCGCTGATGGCGGATGTGCGGAGCCTGCTCTGGGTTATGGCGTCCACGGGCGCCTCGGACGACACCGAGGCACTTTACCGTGAGGCCATGGCGGGGTTTGAGTCGGCTCCGAAGCCGCCTGAAAACAGGAAGCCGGGCGTGCGCGATTTACTAGCGTCATTGAAGCGTCTTGGAGGGCTGCCGCCCATGCTCAAGCCCGCGCTCATTGATGCCTGCGCGCACTGCGTGCTGCACGATGGCAAAGTCAATCCCCGGGAGTATGAGCTTCTGCGGATCATCGCGGATCAGCTGGATGCGCCCATGCCGCCACTCCCCGCTGAGCAGAACAGGGCCTGATTCAGGCCCCTGTCTGCAAAGGCTTGTGCGCAATATCCGGCTCCTTGCCCTTCAGCATTTGGTTCCAGTAGAAGGGCGGGAGCATGCTCTTCTTTACGAACCAGTAGAAGCGTGATTCCTTGAAGGGGCTCAGCGGCAGCGTCGGCGTTACCACCCCGTCGTAGATGAACTCCGCCAGCATCACCTTGCCGTAGGCGGTGACCAGCGGGCAGGAGGTGTAGCCGTCGTAGCTGGCCTCCAGTGGCTGGCTGTTCATGTGGGCGAGCAGGTTCTGCACCGTCACTGGTGCCTGCTTGCGCACGGCTGCTGCTGTCTTTGAAGTGGGCAGCGAGCTGGCATCCCCCAGTGAAAAGACGTTCTTGTACTGGTTGTGCTGGGTCGTGTTCTTATCCACGTCCACCCAGCCATCCGCATTTGCCAGCGGGCTCTGGCGGATGAAGTCCGGCGCGCTCTGGTGGGGTGTGACGTGCAGCAGGTCGAAGGGTTGTTCAACGCGCTGCTTCTCTCCGTTGGCGTCGGTGATCTGGAAGGTGGCTACCTTGCGCTCTCCTTCCACGGTGACCAGGTCATGGCCCAGGTTGATGCCGATGCCGTAACGGCTCGCCACCTTCTCCAGATGTGGCACGAAATCCGGAACACTGAATAATGCCCCGGCGCCACTGTAGAACTGGAAGTTGCTTTCGCTCAGCAGGTCATGCTTGCGGGCGTAGTCGGCGGCCAGATAGGCGATCTTCTGGGGTGCGCCGGCGCACTTCAGAGGGGGCGGTGGCTGGGTGAAGATGGCGTTCCCGCCCCGGAACTGCTTCAGGCACTCCCAGGTGTAGGGCGCGAGCTCGGGGCTGTAGTTGCTGCATACGCCATTACGCCCGAGTGTTTCCTCAAGGCCTTCCACCTTGCCCCAGTTGAGCTGAATGCCGGGGGCGATGACCAGTGTCTGGTAGCTGACTTTACGGCCATCGTTGAGGGTCAGGCTGTTGTCGTCCGGCTCGAAGGTGGCGACGCCGTCTTTGATCCAGGTGCTGCCCTCGGGGAGGGTGCTTTTCTGGGGGCGGGCGGTCTTGGCCATTTCGTAGGTGCCACCGCCGACGAGGGTGAAGGCGGGCTGGTAATAGTGAGTGTCTGAGGGCTCGATCACGGCTATGTCCAGCTCGGGTTTCTGGCGCAGCAGTGAGGCGGCGACGGTGGTGCCGGCGGTGCCGCCGCCGACGATGACCACCTGGTGGTTCAGTTGTTTGGAGTCAGCGCTCATAGCGACCTCGGTTCCGTTTTGAAGGGCATTCAGGTTGATGGTAACGGTAGCAGTCTTTTTTGAGACTTTAAATTGATAAATAAGGTATCTGTTAGACGGTTTTGAAATATGCAAATTGGGTAAATGAATGGGGCTTGACGGATTCAGTTGTGGGGGTGGTGGTCTGCTAATACATTCTGGACCTCGGTGGAGGCGGGTATTGCTATTCGGGACACGCGGTGAATACCTTTTAGCTGCGCTGTCCTGCTCCGCTAAAAGGTCCAGGGCTTACTTCCTGTAAGCCCGTTTACGCTTAGTCGCGTAAACCCATGTAGCTTGCTTCGGCCATCCATGGCCTCAGACAGTTCCGAATAGCAATACCCACCTCCACCGAGGTCCAGAATGCATCAGCAGACTCTTTTGTTATTTCGTTGGAGGTCGCCATGGAACTCGTCTGCCCCGCCGGCAGTCTCCCCGCTCTCAAGGCCGCCGTGGATCAGGGGGCCGATGCGGTTTATATCGGGTTTCGGGACCACACCAATGCCCGTCAGTTTGCCGGCCTGAATTTCACCGAGAAGCGCATGCGCGAGGGGATGGAGTATGCCCGCAGGTGGGGTGCGCGGGTGTTCTGTGCTCTGAACACCTACCCGCAGCCGGCTGGATGGAAGCATTGGACGGCGACGTTGGATAAGGCGGTGGACCTGGGGGTTGATGCGTTGATTCTGGCGGATATGGGGTTGCTGGCTTATGCGGCGGAGAAGTATCCCCAGGTTCCACGCCACTTGTCCGTTCAGGGATCAGCAACCAGTTATGAGGCGCTGCGCTTCTATGAGCGGGAGTTCGGGATAAAGCGGGCGGTTCTGCCGCGGGTTCTGTCGATGGATCAGGTGCGGCAGGTGGCATCAGCGTCGCCGGTGGAGTTGGAGGTTTTTGCTTTTGGCAGCTTGTGCATCATGGCGGAGGGGCGGTGTTATCTGTCGTCGTACCTTACGGATGAATCCCCGAATACCTGTGGCGCCTGTTCGCCGGCGAAGGCGGTGCGTTGGGAGGAAAGTGGGGATCGGTTGGATGCAAGGCTTAACGGCGTGTTGATTGATCGCTTTGAGGCGGGGGAGCAGGCGGGGTATCCAACCCTGTGCAAGGGGCGGTTCGATGTGGGGGGTGAGGTCTATCACGCGATCGAGGAGCCGACGAGTCTGAATACCATGGATCTGTTGCCGGAGCTTTATGAGTTGGGGATTTCTGCAGTGAAAATTGAGGGGCGTCAGCGCAGTCCTGCCTATACGGGGCAGGTGGCGGCGACCTGGCGGGCGGCGATTGACCGGATGCGGGAGGCGCCTGAGCGCTTTAAACCCTCGCCGGAGTGGCAGCAGACGCTGGATCATCTGTCCGAAGGTGGGCAGACCACACTGGGCGCATGGCATCGGAGCTGGAAATGATGAAACTCTCCCTGGGGCCCATTCTCTGGTGCTGGCCCCGTCAGGATGTACTGAACTTCTACGCGGAGGCGGCGGAGTGGCCGGTGGATACGATCTATCTGGGTGAGGTGGTCTGCTCCCGGCGCCGGGATATGAAGATGGCGGACTGGGTGGATCTGGGCCGGGACCTTAAGGATTGCGGCAAGGAAGTAGTGCTGTCGTCCCAGACGCTGATCGAATCGGAGGCCGACCTGCGTACCCTGCGCCGTATCCGGGACAACGGCGAGTTTCTGGTGGAAGCAAATGACCAGAGCGCCCTGAACATGGTGACCGAGGCCGGGCTGTCCTTTGTGACCGGGCCTTCTGTGAATATCTATAACCCCGCAACGCTACAGGTTCTGTTGAGGAAAGGGTTGCAACGCTGGTGCCTGCCAGTGGAATTGAGCCGGGACACGTTGGCGGACATGCTGGCGGATCTTGAGGCCCAGGGGTTGTATGCGCCGGTGGAGGTGTTTGCCTGGGGTTTCCTGCCGCTGGCCTGGTCCTCGCGCTGCTTTACGGCGCGCTATTACGACAAGCCCAAGGACCGCTGTGAGTTTGTCTGCCAGCAGCACCCGGACGGGCTGCCCCTCAGGTCGCGCGAGAATCAGGAAGTATTCCGCCTCAACGGCATTGCCACCCTCTCCGGAGCCTGTTATGACCTGATGCGTGAGATGCCCGATATGCAGAATCTGGGTGTGGATACGGTCCGCCTGAGCCCGGAGTATGAGGGGATGGCGGATGTGGTCAGGCGCTTTGACGAGGCGCGCAATGGTCGTTTCCCTGAGCGTCACCCCCTGCACCTGACCGAAGTGCCGCCCTGTGATGGGTACTGGTATGGACGGCCGGGTATGGAATGGAGCCATAACGAATGAAGTCACTGATTGAACGTATGGCCCGTGATGCCATTCCGGTGCTGGATCAACAACTCCCCTGGGTGCTGAAACAGGGACTGGTGGAGATTCCGCTGAACCACCTCTTCGCCGAAGCACTCCAGGAGGGGGAGTTTGACGAGCTCGAGGGGCGTGCGCTGCGTCTGGAACTGGATGACGGCAGCGCCGGGGTGACCCTTGGATTCTGGGGTGGCCGGTTGCGCCTTGCCGATGCGCCCGGGGAGGCTGTTATCCGGGGGACGCCAGAGGCTTTCCGTCAGCTGGCCGAGCGCCGCGAGGATCCGGATCGGCTTTTCTTCCAGCGCCAGCTGGTGATTGAGGGCGATACGGAGCTGGGGCTGGGGGTCAAGAACCTGCTGGATGCCCTGGAATGGCGGATCCCGCTACCGCTTACGCTTCCGGGTGCCGGCGGTTGATCAGGTCCCAGGCCTTGTGGATCTCTTCCAGGCGCGTTCGTGCCAGCTGCGGATCCATGTCCGTGTGCTCTACCCGGTCCGGGTGGTAGAGGCTGCGTTTCTTGCGATAGGCCTGGCGCAGCTTCTCCAGTGAGTCCGATTGCTTGCCGCCCACCAACTGGCAGGCGCGGGCCAGCCCTGTCAGTGGCTCACTGTCGCCCTCATTGGGTGAGGTGATCCAGACTTTGCTGCGGTAACTGTGCAGTATGCGGTTACCATCGGCTTCCGGCAGGCCCAGGGCCAGCATGGTATTCAGGCAGCGGGCGGTGCGGGCCGGTGAGTCGGGCCCGTCCTGATAGCAGAGATGGGCCAGTGCAATGCTGAGGCGCTGGGCCGTTCCCGGCCGGCGGCGGGTGAATATCCGGAACCAGAGGGGCACCATGGGTTCCCGGGCGCGCTTGCCGGCGCTGAACCGGCGTATCAGGCGTCGCCGCTGGCGCGAGCTGCAGCCGAAGTTGCGCATCAGCGATTCGCAGTAGCGAATATCCAGCGGGGTCACGCGCCCATCTGCCTTGGCCACGAAACCCATCAACTGGAACAGCAGGCCACGGGACCAGAAGGGCAGACCGGTGCGCTCCAGCAGGCGGGCACCGTGATGACCGCAGGAAGCCAGCTCCCGCAGCAGTTCCGGCAGTTCGTCAGTGGTTTTTTCGGTGGTCTCTTCCCAGGCGTTGTGTTCGGTCATGACGTTCCAAACTGTCTTATATGGGTACCAGCGGCCGCAAGTCGTTCATAGGTGCCGACATCAAACCAGGCGCCATTGTGGCGGATTCCCTTGACCCGGCCATTCTTCGCGGCACGTTTCAGCAACGGGCCCAGCCGCTCCTCGTCGGATGGTGCTTGGTGGATCAGCTCCGGGCTGAGCCTGCTGATCCCTGCGAAAGTATAGCGTGTACCGTCGCCTTCGCCGAGGACCTGGCCCGCATCTGTCACAATAAAATCGCCGTCCTGGTGGTGGTCGGGGTTGGTCACCAGCACCAGGGTCGCCAGGATCCCGGTCTCCGGTTGGTCGTTCCTCAGCAGCCGGGCCGGGTCAAAATCCGTCCAGACATCGCCATTGATCACCAGGAAGTCCCCGTCATCCTCCAGCATGGGCAATGCGCGGCGTATGCCGCCCAGGGTTTCCAGCGGTGTGCCTTCCCGGGAATAGCGGATCCGGACCCCGTACTGCTGACCCTCACCCAGTGCTTCCTCGATCTGTTCTCCCAGCCAGGCCGTGTTGATGACGACGTCGGTTATGCCGGCTCCTGCCAGTCGTTCCAGGTGCCAGACGATGAGCGGCTTGTCGCCCACTCGGATCAGGGGCTTGGGTGTTTCCAGGGTAAGCGGCCGAAGACGCTCGCCGCGGCCGGCTGCCAGTATCATTGCCTTCATCCGGTGGCTTCCAGTTCTGTCATCATGGCGGGAATCACGCGCTCTTCGAGCCAACCGGCAAAGTGCGCCAGGGCGGGCTGGCGGTAGGCGGCAGTCATCATGTAATCGAGTACCCTTGGTATGTCCGCCAGGTATCCCGGCTTTCCGTCACGGACGTCCAGCCGCGCGAAGATGCCGGCGGCCTTCAGGTGGCGCTGGATCCCCATCAGTTCAAACCACTGTCTGAAGGTGGCGCTGTCCGCATGGTGAAGACCGGCACGGGCGGATTCCTCGCGGAACTGCTCCAGCCACCGTTCAACCGCCTCTTCCGGCCAGCGGATGTAGCAGTCCTTGAGCAGGGAGACAGGATCATAGGTGATGGGGCCGGTCACCGCGTCCTGGAAGTCGATAATGCCCGGGCTGTTGGACTCGGTGACCAGCAGGTTCCGGGAATGGTAATCGCGATGCACCGTCACCCGGGGCTGTGCCAGGGCGGACTCGATCAGGGTCCGGAACGTGGTCTGAAGCATCGCCTTTTCCTGGTTGGACAGATGCAGGCCCAGCTTTTTTTCCAGCAGCCAGTCCGGGAACAGCTGCATTTCACGCTCAAGCAGCTCGGCGTCGTAATCGGGCTGGGTGTATTCGGGCGGGCTGCTGCGGGGCTGGATGTGGATCAACGCCTCCAGGGCATCCCCGTAGAGCAGGTCCGCCGTGGCCTCATCGCTCAGACGGTGCAGGTAGAGATCATCCCCAAGGTCCTCCAGCAGGAGAAACCCCTGAGCCAGGTCCGTCTCCAGCACTGCGGGCACATGGAGCCCGTAACGGTGCCAGTGGCAGGCCAGGGCCAGGAAGGCGTCCGAACCTTCCTTTTCCGGGGGCGCGTCCATGGCTATGTGGGTCTCATTGCCCAGCTTCACCCGGAAGTAGCGCCGGAAGCTGGCATCGCCGGCAACCGGAGTTACAGCATCGGGCGTGGCCTGAAGCGATGTTTCCAGCCAGTCAAGAAGGGCCCCGTAGCGTTGGTCCATGGTGTTATCCTGTGGCCATCAACAAACCACCTATTCTGCACGAGCATGCTTGCCCCTGACCAGCAGGCATTGGCTTGGCTGGCGCGTTAACAACCGCCGCGACCACGTGTAGACTGTGCCCCTGTCCCAGACCCGCCGGTGGCGGCCCCCGGAGATACGCTGCGTGTGGAACCCGATCATCAGAAAACAACCGGTTGAGTGGTGCAGGCCCCTGTTGCTCATGCTTCTGGGGCTTCCTGTCCCCGCACTTTCCGAAACAGCGCCAACCGCCGCCGAGCTTGACTGGCAGCCCTGGGCGGAGCTGCCGCCGTCACTCCAGCAGCAGGTGCCCAGTTACTGCGGCGGCACCTATCGTCCGCTGGAACTGGCCGGAAACCGTGACCCGGCTGGTGGAGAGCAGGGGCAGGCGGATGAGCCCATCAACATCACCAGCCGGTCCGCGCGGTACCGGTTGGATGATTTCATGGAGCTTCGGGGTGACGTCCGTGTGCAACAGGGAGCACTGCGCACCCGCAGTGACGCGGCGAATTACGATCAGGTTGCCGGCGAACTCAACCTGAAAGGCGACGTTGTCAGCCGCGGCCAGGGGTTCCTCCTCACAGGCGATAATGCCAGAGCCAGTGCCCAGGGGGATGAGCTGGAACTCAACACGGCCAGTTTTCTCCTCCACGAGGCCCATATGCGTGGTGAGGCGACGCGCATCCTCCGAACAGGCAGTGACTCCATGCGCATCAGCCAGGGCGTGCTGACTACCTGTCAGCCGGATCGCAACGACTGGTCCATTGCCGCGAGTCGGGTGGACCTTGATCAGGAAAGCGGCTTTGGCACCGCCCGTCATGTGCGTATACGGGTCAAGGATGTGCCCGTGATGTACATCCCCTGGATCAGCTTCCCGTTGGACGACCGGCGCAAGACGGGCTTTCTCTATCCTTCCTTCGGGACCTCAAATACCGGGTCCGGTTTCTATGTGACCACGCCCTATTACCTGAATCTGGCCCCCCATTACGACCTGACCTATACCCCGCAGTTCATCCACGGGCGCGGCTATTTTTCCGAGACGGAAGCCCGCTACCTGGGCCCGTTCGGACAGTCGGACCTGCAGGTGGGCTTCATTGACAGTGACAACAGCTACGCGGACGAGGAACCGGGCAATAACTCCAAACGATGGGGTCTCGATTTCACGAACCGATCAGATCTGGGCAATAACTGGCGAGGTACGATCGATTACGCTGCTGTCAGCGACGATGATTATGCTCAGGACCTCAATCGGACCCTGGATATCCAGCAGTCCACACACCTGCAACGCCAGGGCCAGTTGCGTTACCGGAGCCAACGCTTCAATTTCTCTGCTGCGCTCCGGGGCTTCCAGACGATTGATCCAGCGATTCCCGAGGCCAGGCGTCCTTACAACCAGCTTCCCCGCCTGCGACTTGATGCGGGCGATCAGTGGGGCAACTGGTACGCCACCAACGAAAGCGAATACAATTACTTCTGGCGGGAGAACGAAAATCTGGGCGGACTCAATGCCGCCGTGGGCCACCGACTGCGCACCCAGCCGGAGGTGGGCTGGGAACTGAGCGGGCTTCCGGGGTTCCTTCGCACGTCCGTGATGCTGGACTACACCGAGTATGACCTTGAGGATATCGAGAAGGATGAGCGTTTCAGCCGCTCTGTCCCGTTTGTTGATGCGGACGCGGGACTCTTTTTTGACCGTTTCTTTACACTGGGGGGCCGCTTCTACAGCCAGACCCTGGAGCCGCGGCTTTACTACGTGTATTCCCCGGAGCGTGACCAGACGGAAATTCCCACCTTCGACACCTCGCTGACATCGTTCAATTTCAGCCAGCTGTTTGCCCGGGACCGTTTCACCGGCGGTGACCGGGTAGGCGACAACAACCGCTTGACGGCGGCACTCACCACAAGGTTCTATGACATGGATCGGGGTATTGAGCGCGCCCGGTTCAGCATCGGCCGTATCCAGCGGTTTGAAGACCAGAACGTGGCACTGCCGAATGGACTGGGGCGCTCGAGTGCATCGTCATCGCCCCTGGCGGGGGAGTTGCTGCTACAGCCTCTGGAGAGCTTGACTCTGCGTTCCTCGGGCCAGTGGGATGAAAAGGAAGAGGAGACCCTTCGCGGCACCAGCCAGATCCGGTTTCACAGCAGTGACTTTCGTTATCTGGCCAACGCGGGGCACACCTACGATGCGTCAACGGGTCTTGAACAGTCCGATCTCAGTACCGTCCTGCCACTGGGCGAACAGACGAGTCTGATTGGCCGCTGGATCTATGACGTGGATAATGAGAAAACAGCAGGAACGCTTGCGGGTATCGAGTACACAAGCTGTTGCTGGAATATGCAGCTTGTTGCCCAGAGGTATCGAACACGTGATGAAGGCCTTGATACCCGTATCCTTTTCCAGATTCAGCTTCGTGGGCTGGGCGGCGGTGGCAGTGCGGCGGATACCATCCGCCGGGAAATACCCGGGTTTGAGCAGCGCCAGCCGCCGCACTCCAGGCCTCCCATGGAAGAACTGAAACGACCGGCCGACAACGGCTGGCCCTGAAGCCATGCACATAGAGGTAATAATGACAGGACTCAATGCCACCAGGCCCCTTCGATATTTGATCGCGGCCTTGATGCTGTTTCTGGTGGTCCCGGTGGCCATGGCCGAAAGACAACCTCTTGATCGGGTTGTCGCGGTGGTTGATGAAGGCGTGGTGCTGCAGTCGGAGCTACAGGCACGGCTGCAGCAGATCGAGTCGCGTCTGAGAGCACAGGGGACCCGTCTTCCCCCGCAGAAGGTCCTGCGCAAACGGGTGCTGGATCAGCTGATCCTGGAGCGCATCCAGATCCAGCGGGCCCGTCAGATGGGGGTGCGCATCGGCGATAACGAGCTCAACAGGGCCATGCAGAATGTCGCCTCCAACAACGGGTTTTCATCGCTGGATGCCTTTGAACAGGCACTGGCGAGTGAGGGGCTGAGTTTTCAGCAGGCGCGCGAACAGATTCGCCGGGAAATGCTGGTCAGCCGCATCCAGCAACAGCTGGTTGGTCGGCGTATCCGCATCACGGAGCGGGAAGTGGACAATTTCCTGGAATCGTCCCAGGCCCGTGAAAACTCGGGTGTCGAGCACCTGCTCGGGCATATCCTGATCTCCGTCAACAACTTCAATGACGAGGGAGAAGTGGACGCCGCCCGCAGCAGGGCGCGGAATATCCGCCAGCGCCTGGATAACGGCGCGGACTTCCGGGAAGTCGCGGTGGCGGAATCCGACGGGCGCAATGCCCTCGAAGGTGGTGAGCTTGGCTGGCGCACCGAGCAGGAACTGCCGTCACTCGCAGCGGGCGAGATCCCCGATCTTGAGGTTGGCGAGGCATCGGACGTGCTGCGCAGCGGCAGTGGTTTCCACATTGTTACGCCGCTGGATCGCCGTGGTGATGAAGGCTCCGGCAATGACGTCGAGCAGCATCGGGTGCGCCATATCCTGATCAGTACCGAAAATCGCTCCAGTGAGGAGGCGCAGTCACTGGCTCAGGACCTGGCCGAGCAACTGGACGAAGGCGCCTCTTTCACTGCGCTGGCCCGCGAGTACTCCGATGATCCCGGCACCGCCTCAGAGGGCGGCGACCTTGGCTGGATCAATCCGGGAGAAATGGTGCCCGCCTTTGAGGAAACTATGAATGCGACCGAGGTGGGGCGGCAGAGTGATCCTTTCCGCTCACGCTTTGGCTGGCACATCCTCGAGGTTGAGGAGGAACGCACCGCGGAGATCGGCGACCAGCTGCGGCGCCGTGAGGCTCGCCAGGCATTGCAGCAGCGCCGGTTTGAGCTGGAGCTGCAGAACTGGTTGAACCAGATCCGTGAAGAAGCGTATGTGGAAGTGAAGACAGTGGTTGGCGGAATGGAGCCTGTGCTGTGACGGAAGCCGTTCGTATTATGCTGACCGCCGGTGAGCCGGCGGGGATTGGCCCGGATATCTGCCTTGAGTGGGCATTGTCGGAGCGGGAGCATGATGTTGTTGTCGTGGCCGATGCCGAGATGCTGCGTAAGCGGGCGGAACTTCTCGAACTGGACATCACCATCGAGGAGTGGGTCCCCGACCAGCCGATCTCACGGACGGGGGGGACGCTTTCGGTGTGGTCGGTCGCCCGGGTCGAGAAGTGCCGGCCGGGTGTGCTGAACAGCGCCAACGCCCCATATGTGCTCAAGACCCTGGAAGCCGCTGTAGAGGCCTGCCAGCTCAATATCGCCCAGGCGATGGTTACTGCGCCCGTGCATAAGGGCATCATCAATCAGGCGGGCATTGTCTTCAGTGGCCATACCGAGTTCCTGCAGGAGAAATGCGGCGCTGGGGGCGTGGTTATGATGCTGGCCACCGAGGGTCTGCGGGTGGCGTTGGCGACAACCCACATGCCCCTGCGCGACGTGCCGGACGCGATTACCGGCGACCGGCTCAGCAAGGTGATCCGGATCCTGGATAAGGATCTCAAGCATCATTTCGGTATCACGCAGCCACGCATCCTGGTTGCGGGCCTCAATCCCCATGCGGGAGAAGGTGGGCACCTGGGGCGGGAGGAGATCGACGTGATTGAACCCGCCCTTAAGGCCATGAGCAAGGAAGGTATGGATGTTGTCGGCCCGCTGCCGGCGGATACCCTCTTTACCCCCCATAACCTGGAAGAGGCGGATGCTGTGCTGGCCATGTACCACGACCAGGGTCTGCCGGTGCTCAAGTACAAGGGCTTTGGCCGTGCCGTGAACATCAGCCTTGGGCTGCCCATTATTCGCACCTCCGTGGATCACGGCACGGCCCTGGACCTGGCCGGTACCGGCCAGGCGGACGGGGGTAGCCTCCGGGAAGCCCTTACCACCGCCGCCTTTATGGTGCGACAGCGTGACGGCAAGCGCCGGGAGCGTGCATGAGCCGGCCGGGGGGCGCAGGGCACCAGGCCCGCAAGCGGTTCGGGCAGAACTTTCTTCACGATGCCGGCGTTCTTGATCGCATTGTGGGAGCCATCAATCCCATGCCGGACGATAACCTGGTGGAGATCGGCCCTGGCATGGGCGCGCTCAGCGAACCCCTCCTGGAGACCTGTCCCGCCCTGCAGATGATCGAGCTGGACCGGGACCTGATTCCGGGCCTCAGGACCCAGTTCTTCCGCTATCCAGAGCTGACCATCCACGAAGGCGATGCCCTGCGCTTCGACTACACCACCATTGCTGGTCGAGGCCCACTGCGGGTGGTGGGGAACCTGCCCTACAACATCGCCACGCCCCTGATCTTTCACCTGCTCGGCTTCCGTGATGTGGTGCGGGACATGCACTTCATGCTCCAGAAGGAAGTGGTGGAGCGTATGGCTGCCGTGCCTGGTGACAGCAACTGGGGCCGGCTGGCGATCATGACCCAGTACCACTGCCGAGTGCGGCCGCTGTTCACAGTGGGACCGGGTGCGTTCAAGCCCGCCCCCAAGGTGGATTCCGCCATCGTTCGCCTGGTGCCCCACGACGAGCTTCCTCATCCGGCGGCGGACACGGAAAAGCTGGCCTCGGTCGTGCGCACCGCCTTCAGCGCACGCCGCAAGACCCTGCGCAAGGCGCTGGCGCCGCTGTTCAACGACGAGGACTGGCAGCGGCTGGGTGTCAACCCGGGGCTTCGCCCCCAAAACCTGACCCTGGCCGACTACGTCATGCTCGCCAACGACCTTCACGAACAGGAACAAACCGGGAGTGATGAATGAGCGATTACGCCATTGGAGACATCCACGGCTGCCACGATAGCCTCCGGGCCCTGTTGGACCGCATCTGCTTCCGCCCGGACTGCGACCGCCTCTGGTTCGTCGGTGACATCATCAACCGCGGGCCCCGCTCCCTGGAATCCCTGCGCCTGGTCCGCTCCCTGGGTGATAACGCCCTGGTCACCCTGGGCAACCACGACATGCACTTCCTGGCCGTGGCGCTCGGCGGTCACAGCCCACGGCGCAAGGATACCCTGGCGGAGATATTCGAGGCGCCTGACCGCAATGAACTGATTGACTGGTACCTGCAACAGAATTTCGCTGTCCATGACCCGGGGCGGGATCTGCTGATGGTCCACGCCGGCCTCCCCCACCTCTGGACCGTGGAGGATGCGCTGCGCCACAGCCGTGAACTGGAAGCCGTCATCCAAAGCAGCGGCGCAAGCGATTACTTCCGCGACATGTACGGCAACGATCCCGCACGCTGGTCCGACGACCTTGAGGGCATGCCGCGCTGGCGCGCCATCACCAACTACTTCACCCGCATGCGTTTCCTGGCGGAGGATAGCACCCTGGACTTTGCCGCCAAGGAAGGCGCTGAAGCCGGCCCCGAGGGCTTTTTACCCTGGTTCCAATACCCCAGGCCCGATAGCGCCGAGGTTATTTTCGGCCACTGGGCGGCGCTTGAGGGCCGCACCGAGACCCCCGGAATACATGGGCTGGACACCGGCTGCGTCTACGGCGGCAGCCTCACCGCCCTGAACCTCGATACCAAGGAGCTGACCCGTGTTGAACCCTGTGACTGACTCCGGCTTCCCCGTCGGCTGCTGGCTCACCGTCGCCGCACTCCTTGGCGGCCTCGCCGTAGCCGCCGGCGCCTTCGGCGCCCATGCACTCGAAGGCAAAGTCTCCAGCCACTACCTCGACGTCTACCAAACCGCCGTCCAATACCAGACGTACCACGCCCTGGCCCTGCTCGCCGTCGCCCTGTTGGGTGCCGTCCTACCCGACGCCAACTGGCTCCAACCCAGCGCCTGGGCCTTCCTGGTGGGCATCATCCTGTTCAGCGGCAGCCTTTACGCTCTGGTATTCAGCGGCATCCGGATTCTCGGTGTTATCACCCCCATTGGCGGCGTCGCTTTTATTATTGGCTGGGTGTTACTGGCTGTTGCGGGATTCCAGCTTCGACAGGGCTCTTGAAGAGGGCTCGCTGAACCCTCATTGTTAAATAAAGACGGCAGTGAACTGAATCTGAAGGAGACGGGTGGGGCGGTCTTCACGGGAAGCTCTGAGGCCATGGATGGCCGAAGCGCAGCGTACATGGATGTATTAATAGCGGTTCCCGTGAAGACCGCCCCACCCGCCTCCGGCACCCAGACAGCAGCCACCAAAACGGTAAGCGATGAATATTCTCCTGAACGGCGAACGGATTGAAATCAGCGAAGCCACCAGCATCCAGGCACTGATCGAACGACTGGAGCTGACCGGGCGTCGTATTGCCGTGGAAGTGAACGAGGATATCGTCCCGCGCAGCGAGCACGACCAGCACCAGCTTGCCGCCGGTGACCGCGTCGAGATTGTACACGCCATTGGTGGCGGCTGAGCCACCGACCATAAAGAGACTGCAGATGAGCCAAGACGAGATCCGCGAAGACCGCCCCCTGGTTATTGATGGCACCACCTATGAATCCCGCCTGCTGGTGGGAACCGGCAAGTACGCCAGCTGGGAGCAGGCCAGGGACGCCATTGAGGCCAGCGGTTCACAAATGGTGACCATGGCCGTCCGCCGCACCAACCTCGGCCAGAACCCGGATGAACCCAGCCTGCTGGACATTGTCTCCCCGGAGAAATACACCCTGCTACCCAACACGGCGGGTTGTTATAACGCCAAGGATGCCGTGCGGACCTGCAAGCTGGCGCGCGAACTCCTGGACGGCCATAACCTGGTGAAGCTGGAAGTGCTCGGCGACGAGAAGACCCTGTATCCCGACGTCACCGAGACCCTGAAGGCGGCGGAACAGCTGATCGACGAGGGCTTCCGGGTCATGGTCTACACCAATGACGACCCCTTGATCGCGCTCAAACTGGAACGCATGGGCTGCATCGCCGTCATGCCCCTGGGCGCGCCCATCGGCTCCGGCCTCGGCATCCAGAACCGCTACAACATCCGCACGATCGTGGAGAACGCCAACGTACCCATCCTGGTGGATGCCGGCGTGGGAACGGCATCGGACGCCAGCGTAGCCATGGAGCTGGGGTGCGATGGCGTGCTTATGAACACCGCCATCGCGGAAGCGAAGGACCCGGTCCGCATGGCCGGGGCCATGAGAAAGGCCATTGAAGCTGGCCGTGATGCCTACGTTGCCGGGCGTATGCCGAAGCGGGCCTACGCCAGCGCCTCATCGCCGCTGGATGGCACCTTTTTCTAGACGACCACAAGGTCGCTCGGCAGTGAATGGTTTCAGGGGGTAACGATGTTGAAGTCACCCCTGGGGTCATCAAACATCCGGAAGAAGTTCATCAGGGTCCACCGGCTGCCGTCCACGTTCAGGTCGTCACTGAAGAGAAATTCCTTCAGCCCCGCTTCGCCCAGGATCAGGTCGAGGTACATCCCGCGGGTCAGCGTGAGTGCCGCATCGGCCTCGGTATCCGCATCGGTCCGCCGGTGATGCAGCACTGAGTTCTCCACGGTCAGCAGGTAGCTCCTGTCCAGGTCCGTGAAGGTGATCCGGATGCGCATCGATTCGCCCTCGGCCGCGTCCGGGTTCAGGCGCACGGCCATGCTGTCGAAGAACAGCTCCACCGGCGTATGCGCCATGATCTCGCGCATCACGGTGGGTTCCAGGCTCTTCCCGGTGGCGCCCTGGCGCAGCTCGTTGGCGCCCGAGAGGTAGACATCCCGCCAGGGGCCGGACTGCGCCTGATAGCCCAGTTGCTCATACACCTTCGCGAGTAATGCCTTTGCCTCGCTGTGGTCCGGTTGCGCGAAGACCACCTTGTTCAGCAGCTCGGCGAGCCAGCGGTAGGTCCTGCGGCCGTCTGCAGGGTCCATCTCGTCCGTCTCCTCGAACTCGGCCCGGGCCTGTTCCAGAACCCTGTCCGCACCGCCCATCATGGCTACATAGCGCTCGGCGCTTTCCGCTTCGGGCAGTGGGTTGAGGTGGGCCGGGTTACCGTCATACCAGCCCATGTAATACTGGTAGACCGCCCTGGCATTGTGCGCGACGGTGCCGTAATAGCCCTGGTTGTGGAAGTCTTCTTTGAGGGCGGGCGGCAGTTCCAGGTTGTCAGCAATCTCGCTGGGTGTGGCGCCGGCGTTGACCATCCGCACCGTCTCATCATGGATGAACTTGTAGGTGTCGCGCTGCTTCTTAAGGAAGTCCTGGACGTCCTCCTGTCCCCAGACCGGCCAGTGGTGGCTGCCAAAGTAGATGTCGGCCTCGGAAAACAGAGTGCGGGCTTCCTCGATCCTGCTGCTCCAGAGGCGTGCGTCCCGAACCTTGGCGCCGCGCAGGGTGTAGAGGTTGTGCATATTCCGGCTGACCAGTTCCGCGCCGCAGAATGCCTTGTGTTCCGGCAGGTAGAAGGTGAATTCCGCCGGGGCCTCGGTGCCGGAGACAATCTGGAACTCCATGGGTACGCCATCGACGGTCAGTTTCTCGCCGGTTTCCCGTATCAATTCCGTTGGTGGGATAAAGCCGAAGGCGACGAACGCCGGGCCCTTGCCAAGGCCCGATCCCACGTGGCCGCGTTCATTCCGCTCCAGGTTACGGCCATACATGGTGCCGGCACGCCGGCCCATCGCCGGCCCCGTGATGATGTTTTCGCTGGTCGCCTCTTCCGTGAATCCTTCCGGGGCGATGATCCGCAGATCCTCCTTCTCCTCCTCGGAAAGGTGCTGCAGGATCCCCTGGACCCCGCCGAAATGGTCGATGTGGCTGTGGGTGAATAGGATGGCCCGAATGGGCTTGTCGCCCAGATGCTGCTGTGCGAACCGGAACGCCTCACTGGCGGTTTCCCGGGCCGTCAGCGGGTCCACCAGGATCCAGCCCGTATCGCCCTCGATGATGGTCATATTCGAGAGGTCGTACCCACGCAGCTGGTAGATACCCTCTTTCACCTCGAACAGACCGTGACTGTTGTTAAGCGCTGCCTGGCGCCAGAGGCTGGGGTTCACCGTTGACGGTGCGTTTTCGCCGTCCTCGTCAATGAAGTCGTACTCGGTCATGTCCCAAACCCGGTCGCCTTCGTTGTTGCGCACGACCAGTTCGGGCGCCTGGGCGATCAGGCCCCTGCGGGCGGCCTCGAAGTCGGAGCGGTCATCGAAGGGCAGTTCCTCCAGCACCTGATGGTTGGACTGCGCGGTGGTCACGGTTGCATCCGAATCGCCCGAGCCCTTGGTCGGCGGCCCGGAACCGTCGCAGCCGGCGAGAACGAGGGCAGTGGTGGCAACAGCGGCAAGGATGGGTTTCGGGGGGATAACTGGATGCATGACGAATCTGTTCCTGTTGGGGTATTAATGGTGGACTTTACCTGTTGCCAAGGCGGGGAGCACTGACCCAGGGGACTCTGTTCGATGCCGAGCTGGCCGTAATTCACGTCCTAAAGTCCGGTAACATGCTAGGGTAGCGCCAGGAAACGCACCAACGCCCCAACAGAAAAGGAGCACTGATCATGGCGTCTTCGCCCTTGTCCCAATCCCTGAATCTGCCCTGTGGCGCAACACTGCCAAACCGTATCGCGAAGGCCGCTATGACCGAGGGGTTGGCCGATGCCAACCTGAATGCCACCGAACGCCACGCCCGCCTTTACGGGCGCTGGGCCGATGGTGGGGCGGGGCTGCTGATTACCGGCAATGTGATGATTGATCGCACCGTGCTTGAGCGCCCCGGCAACGTGGCCATAGATCCGGCGCCGGAGGAGGGCGAGCCTGAGGGCATGGAGGCCCTGAAAGCCTGGGCAGAAGCCGGCACCCGCAACGGCAACCACCTGTGGATGCAGATCTCCCACGCCGGGCGCCAGTCCCCGCGCTACGTGACCAACAACCCCGTGGGTCCCTCGGCCGTACAGCTGGAACTGATGGGCAATTACGCACGGCCTCGCGCGCTGACCGAGCCGGAAATCCTCGACTTCATCCAGCGTTTCGCCAACGTGGCACGCATTGCAAAGGATGCCGGATTCACTGGCGTGCAGGTTCACTCCGCCCATGGCTACCTGCTGTCGTCCTTTCTGTCCCCGGTGACCAACCAGCGGGAGGACCAGTGGGGCGGCCCGCTGGAGAACCGCGCCCGTTTCCTTCTGGAGACCCTGCGTGCCGTGCGCCAGAAGGTGGGTCCGGACTTTCCGGTAGCGGTGAAGCTTAATTCCGACGACTTCCGCAAGGGCGGCTTCAGCCACGAGGAATGCCTGCGGGTGGTGGAATGGCTGAACGCGGAAAACATCGACCTGCTGGAAATCTCCGGCGGTACCTATGAACAGCCCCGCCTGCTCGGCCACAGTGGCGATGCCGGCACCGCCACCGAACCCACACCCCAGACGCGCCAGAGCACCCGGGAACGGGAAGCCTATTTCCTGGACTATGCCGAGGCCATCCGCAAGGTCTGTCAGGTGCCGCTGATGGTGACCGGTGGCTTCCGGACCCGCGCGTTGATGGAAGAGGCGCTGGACTCCGGCAACCTGGATGTTATCGGCCTCGGCCGTCCCCTGTGCACGGACCCGGATACACCCAGGGACCTCATGGAAGGCACTCTGGATGCGGCCGTCAGCCACGAGAAACACCTGCGCCTGGCCAACAAAGGCTTCTTCTCACCCGCCAGCCCCCTGATGCCACTGAAGGTCATCAACGTGATCGGTGGCCAGGCCTGGTACTACCAGCAGATCTTCCAGCTCGCCGACAGCAAGCCGTTGAAGCTGAAGCTGGGTGTATTGAGGGCATTCAAGGATTATTTCGTGGATGAAATCAGCACGGCCCTGCGCGTGAAAAAGGCCGAACGACAGCGCCGGAACTCACTCGGGTGAATAGCGCGTACGGTCCTCGAACAACAGATCGCCGGCGTGGCGGAGCCGGCGGCTGAGTTCGCGGGCAATGTTCATCTGGATCAGGGCCATCTCCCCCAGACAGTCCCCTATCTGCCATTGCACACACAACAAAACAATATAGAGTGAAAAAAATCCTCGGGTCGCCGTCGTTACAGAACCTGGAGAAGACGCCCATGGAGCAGCCGATTGTTGGTTTCCATAAGGATGATGAAGACCACTGGGTGGCCCGCCTGGCCTGCGGCCATAATCAACACGTACGCCACGATCCACCCTGGATCAACCGCCTATGGGTAACGACGCCCGAGGGTCGCGAATCGCGGCTGGGGGTGAAGCTGGACTGTAAGAAGTGTGAGGAGGGGAGTGGGTGATCATAGAGATCACATCCAAGGGAGCTCTGGTATGAGCGAGCGGGAGCATTCAGCGACGGTTCTGGTGCCGTCGCGCCGGGATACTGTGATTGAACTGGTGTTCATGCTGGGTGCGCTTGGTCCAGTGCTGGTGTCGGCCTATGTAAGCTTCGCGACCGGCGAGGGGCACTGGTTCCAGCGTTCCGGGGCCTTGATGGTGCTTTTCTCGGTGGCGGTCGAGTACCACCGGCGGCGTATGGCGGAACGGTCGGTTCCGGTGGAGCGGGAAGACGGCCTGCGTCCGTCCAGGTTCAAGCATCTTTTCGCCAAGTTCTGGGGCAATATTCCGTATGTGTGTTACATGGCAATTGCGGTTGGAACGCTGATCTGGAGCTACGGCGATCTGCTGTTCGACTGAGCCCGGATTGTCTATACGACCTGGTTACGGCCGTTATCTTTGGCCTCGTAGAGGTTTCTGTCCGCTTCCTGGAACATCGCCTCAAGGCTCGAGGATTCGTGGCTGTAGGTGCTGACACCAATGCTCAAGGTTACTGGGATGGCACCGGCCTGGGTGTCAATCGGGGGCTGGGCAATCAGGCTGAGCAGCCGCTCTGCCGTCTGCAAAGCGGCACTGTGGCCCGTCTCCGGTAGAAGTACCGCGAATTCCTCACCGCCGATGCGCGCCGTTGTGTCCGATTCACGAAGAATGCTCTGGCAGCGTTCCGCAAAGGCCTGGATTACTTCGTCGCCGGTGCTGTGACCGTATTGGTCATTGACCTGTTTAAAATGATCCATATCGATCATCAGCAGGCTTAGTGGCCGCCCGTAGCGTGTTGCACGTTCGATTTCCTTCTCTGCCTGCTCCATGAAATGGCGGCGATTGGGGAGTTTGCTCAGTTCATCGTGGGTAGCAAGGTATCGCAGCTGTTTCTCAAGCCGGGCGCGTGTGTTGATTTCGGCCTCCAGGTCGAGGCGGATCTGCTTACTCTGCGTGATATCCGTCTGAATGGAGTTAAAGCCACGTAGTTTGCCGTCGGCATCGAATTCGGGCTGGCAGGAGATGCGCAGCCAGTAGGGGCTGCCGCCTTTTGTATAATTGAGAACCTCGCAGGCAAAGCCCTGCTGGCGGGACACGCAGTCGTGCATATAGGCAATGGTTTGCGGCTCCGTTTCCGGGCCCTGAAGCAGGTCACCGGGTTTTTGACCGCAGGCTTCCTCCAGGCTGTAACCAGTGATGTTCTCAAAGGCGCTGTTGGCCCAGTTGATGGAGCCGGCGCTGTCCGTCATCAGTATTATTTCCTGGGAATTTTCCATCACCCAGGCCAGCCGCTGGTTGTGCAGTCGTTGTTCCTGATTTTCCGTGATGTCTCGGAATACCCCGAACAGATACCTGTTATTTGAATAGGGGCTGCTCTTGAGTTCACCGAGAGCCTCCACCCAGCGGACTTCCCCGTCGGTGCGGACGATGCGCGCTTCGAAGGACAACGGGTTGCCCGTTTTGATGGTTTCGTTCAGCAGTGCTTCAACACGGTCACGCTCGTTCGGGTGGTAGAAATTGAGGGCACTATCGACGGTGGGGTGAGTCGCGTTCGGCGACATACCGTGCAGGCGGAACACTTCTTCAGACCAGAAGAGCGTGTTGTCATCGAGCCTCACATACCAGTGCCCTGATTGGGCGACTTTGTGGCTCAGTCTCAGAATATCTTCGGTTTGCAACAAGGCGTCTCTGAAAATCCTATGCTGTTATTTAACCGCGATCCCATCACGTTCTACGAAATTTGGTATACAGTTTAGCACTTTCATCAGAAGACGCTGAGTGAATCCTGGTTAAATTCGTTTGATTTTTGAGCTGCGTGCGTGGGCGATGAGGGCGATGGTTTGAATGGCTCTGGTCATAGGAGTTCTTTCAGCGGGTCGTAAATTGCCGGCGAACTGATCAGTATATCCTGTCCCCAGAGATCTTCCGGGTAGCCTTCGGGTACGGGTGAGAAATGCCCGCAGCGCGCGCCTGCTTCCATCGCAATCAGGCGGGCGGCGGCGAAGTCCCAGGGGCTGAGGCTTTCGTAGTAGCCGTCCAGGCGGCCGCAGGCGACCCAGCAGATGTCCACGGCGGCGGAGCCGATGCGGCGGATGTCGCGGCAGTTGGTGAGGACGCGTTCCAGGCGCTGGATGAGCGTGGGGATCTGGTCCTTGCCGTAGGGGAAGCCGGTGGCAATCAGGCTCTGACGCAGGTTGGTGGCGCCCGAGACCTGGATCTCCGTCCCGTTCACGAGCGCGCCCCGGCCGCGGCTGGCCTGGAAGGTCTCGCGCTGGAAAGGGCAGTATACGACGCCGGTCTGCACCCGGCCGTGTTCCGCGTAGGCAATGGAGATGCCGACCTGGTTATGACCGTAGGCGTAGTTCACGGTGCCGTCGATGGGGTCGACGATCCACAGGGGTGTTTCCACTTCCTCGGCCTGGCTCAGGTCGGGCATGGATTCTTCCGAGAGGATGCGGTGCTCCGGATAGGCCGCGCGGATGCGTTCGGAGATGAATTCGTCCGCCTTGATGTCGGCCTGGGTGACCAGCTCGATGGCATCCTTGTAGCTGTGCTCAAGGCCGCCCTGGCGGCGTTCACGGATGATCAGTTCCCCCGCCTGCTGGGCGGTTTCCACGGCGAATTCGGTGAGCGCTTGCAGCTGATCGGTCATTGGGTTCCATACTGTTGGTTGGTCGAGAAGCGATTATACTGCGTCTGTCAGTGTAATTTGTCATGATAACGCGGTTATAGACGTTTGGGGTCCTGAATGCACTTGATTTTCGGTGTTGCCATCGCCGCGCTCCTTTTCCTGCTGCTGCGCCAGTGGGGCCGAATGGATGTCGCGGAAAAGCGCAAGGGCGCCTTCTGGGGCGTGGTTCTTCTTCTTGGCGTGGTCTGTACCCTGCTGGTGGTGACCGGTCGGCTGCATATTCTTGGTGCCATCTTCGCGGCCCTGGTGCCCTTTTTTTACCGTGGGTGGCGGGCCTTCCAGCTCTGGATGCTGTGGCGGCGTGTTCGCGATGCGGGGCCCGGTGCCGCCGGTGGTGGCAATAAGGAGTTCGGAGGTGGGCAACAGCGACAGTCGCAGCGACCGTCCAGTGGGCGTATGACGCTCGAGGAGGCCCGGGATATTCTCAACGTGGCTGCGGATGCCGGGCGCGAAGAGATCGTTAAGGCACACCGGCGGCTGATCCAGAAGGTGCACCCGGATCGCGGCGGCAGCGATGCGCTGGCCGCCAAGGTGAACGAGGCGAAGGAAGTGCTTCTGGATGCCCTGTGACAGCGGTGTTTAACGGCGTGGTTTCAGCACCTCGACGTTGATCTCCCAGACGCGGCTGCCTTCGGGATGCTGCATCGAGCTCTTTTCCTGGCCCAGCTGAACCCATTCCCCCGGATTGACCCGCCGGATGGTCACCACGCCTGCCGTCTCATAATTCGTCATGCCCTCAACAGGCTCGTTACGGATGGCAACGATCTGCAGCTCCACCTGGTTCTTGCTGATGACGGAGGGCTTCACCAGGAAACCGCTGCTCAGGTCCACTTCCTCGAGGATGACCGCCGGATTGTCGCCGCCCCGGGCCGCTACCGGTACCCGGGCCACCCTGCCGGAGGAGATCTGGGCCATCTGGCCGTTCTGCACGGTAATGGAGCGTACGGAGTTGCGCCTTGTGCTGTAGACGCGGCTGGTGCTGCCCTGGTTTTCTGACCCTGTGGCCAGGTCCCTGTGGCGTACCTTCATCCGTACCTGGTAGGGCGGTTCGTCCAGCGTTTTCAGCAGTTGCTTGATCTCGGCAAGCTGCTCCGCCTCGGCCCGAACCATCAGGCTCTGGCCATCCGGGGAGAAGCTCACGCCTTCCTGCCCATAGAGGTTCTGGAGCTGTGGCAGCACGGAGGTGGCCTTGCGGTGCTGGAGTTCGAAGACGTGGGTTTCGGGAGCGGCGCTGGTGGTTAGGGGCGTGAAGGCCAGCGCAATGATAAGCAGGCACTGCTGGATTCGTTTCATGGACACGGCCTCTGATGCTGCGTTTGCCAAAAGTATCGCACCGGCATGGGATGGTTGAAAGAGGGGCGGTCTGAACCCGTGGGAGAGGGCGGACGTACACACTCTAACCAGATCCGATAAAACAAGGAGCGTACCATGGCTAAAAATATTATTGGTCTTGACGAACAACAGGCCCAGCAGCTGGCTGACAGCCTCAATGAGCTGCTCGCCAACTACCAGGTGTTCTACATGAACGTCCGTGGTTACCACTGGAATATCAAGGGGGACAAGTTCTTTGAGCTGCACGTCAAGTTCGAGGAACTTTACGACGACCTGTTGATGAAGGTCGACGAAGTCGCGGAACGCATTCTGACGCTCGGTTACAGGCCCGCGCACTCCTACACGGACTACGTGAAAATGGCCGAGATCCAGGAAGTAACCAACGTCGAGGATGGCAGGAAGTGCGCTGAAGGCATCCTCGCCGGCCTCCAGATCCTTCTGGAGAGGCAGCGCAACCTGTTGCATGCTGCCGATAAGGCGGGTGACGAAGGCACCAACTCACTCATGAGTGACTACATCACCGAGCAGGAGAAACTGGTCTGGATGTATCGCAGCTTCCTGGGCGAGTGATCAGCTGACAGTACCTGCGGCAATGTCCCGGAATGTCTGCACCAGGTAGTCCGGTTCCTGGGCGCCGGAAATCAGGTACTGCTGATTGATGATGAAGGCGGGGACGGCGGAGATGCCGCCCTGCTGGTAGCGCGCCTCTTCTTTCAGGACGCGTTCGGCGTATTCGCCCGCGTCCAGGAGTCTTCGTGCCTCCGATGTGTTCAGGCCGATGGATTCCACGCAGCGCAGAAGTACCTCATCGTCGGAAATGTCCGCGGCGTGGCCGAAGTAGGCGTCGAAGAAGGCCTTCTCCATGTCCGTCTGTCGGCCCTGTTCTCCGGCCCACATCACCAGGCGGTGGGCGTTGAAGGTGTTCCGCGTAAAACGCTCCTGCATCCGCTCAAAGTTCAGTCCCAGCTCGTGGGCGATGGTCATCATTTCGCTCTGGGCCTTTTGCATCTCTGCCGGACTGCGCCCGTACTTGCGGCTCAGCGCTTCGAGAATGGGCTCGCCGTCGGCGTCCTTGTCGGGGTTGAGCTCGAAGGGGTGCCACTCAATGGCGAAATCCAGTTCGCCATCCAGCTGCGCCATGGCCTGTTCCATGCGGGCGTACCCGATGGCGCACCAGGGGCAGGCGATGTCGGAGACGATGTCGATCTGCAGAGTTGTCATGGAGCGGTCTCACTTCGTGTTGGGTGTTGTCTCTGTGCTGATTCTGGCGGTCCGAGCGTCCGAGTACAAACCCTGGTGTTATCGTGCTTTCCACGCCTTGCCACGATGCGCTAACTTACGCGGATTGGAATGGCTTTCAGGGGGCATGATGCTGGAATCCCTCCAGGCAGGGTTAGGGACATGGCTTTTACCGAGTCTCTCCGGTCTGCTTGCCGTGGCGGCAACCGTGGTTTGTTACCGGCTTGCCCTCGCGCTGATCCGTCGCGTCACCGAGTCCACGGCGCTCACGCGCATCTTTCTGGATGCCGCCGCCGTGCCCCTGGGGGTCTTCCTTGGTCTCCTGGCACTGAATTTGGTGCTGGAAGCCGCGCCCCAGGATCTGCCCTGGTTGCCTGTCATGCAGCATGGTTCAACTCTGTTGCTGATCCTTTCGGTGACCTGGGCTGCTGTGTGCTGTGCCTCGGCCATTGGCGATGCCATCGTACACCTGAACCCGGTTGAGGAAGGTGCCTGGCGGCAGGCACGCAAGGTGGAAACGCAGACGCGTTTCCTGGTTCGAGGGCTGAATATTCTGGTGGTCATCGTTGGTCTCGGGGTAGCGCTGATGACCTTCGACCCCGTCCAGCAACTGGGGGTGAGCCTGCTTGCCTCCGCGGGCATCGGCGGTATCGTCCTGGGCTTTGCCGCGCGCCCGGTGCTTGAGAACCTGCTTGCCGGCATGCAGATTGCGCTGACGGAACCCTTTCGTATTGATGACGTTCTCCATGTACAGGGGAACTGGTGCTGGGTGGAGGAGGTCACGGCAACCTATGTGGTCCTGCGGATCTGGGACCTGCGGCGCATCGTGATGCCCCTGCAATGGTTCATCGCGAACCCCTTCGAGAACTGGACCCGCCATAGCGCGGACCTGATGGGGGGTGTTCTTCTCTGGGTGGATTACGCCATGCCGCTTGAGCCCCTGCGCGAGGCGTTCTCCAGACTGCTTGAACAGTCCGGTAAGTGGGATCGGAAAACGCAGACCGTGCAGGTGATCGAAGCCGGAGAGCGGGCGATGCAGGTGCGCTTCTTGATGAGTGCCTCGGACTCGAGCACGCTCTGGGACTTGAGGTGTGCCGTGCGTGAGGGGCTGGTGCACTTTATGCAGCGCGAGTATCCTGCCTACCTGCCACGTATGCGGGCAGAACTGATGGCATCGAACGAGCAGAGTAGTTAGAGGCCGTTGTCCGGTCCGGTCTCGTTCCAGGCGATTCCCTGGTGGTTGCCCAGGTTCAGGATGTAATCCCGTTGTTCGGCGTTCTCAACGGTTCCCGGGCGAGCCTGTCGAACAGCAGCCATGGCGGTATCCGGCGGGTCCCCGAATTCTATCCGGAGCCGTGCCGCCAGGGTCCCGGTGCGCCCCAGTCCAGCCCGGCAATGGATGAAAACGCGCTGGCCCTTCCTGAGTTGCTGTCGGACCACGGGGCCAGCCTCGCTCCAAACAAGTTCAAAGGCGCTACCCGGCGCACTGAAATCACGGATGGGGGCATGGAACCACTGCAGGCCCTCCGCCTGGACGGCCTCACCCAGGTCAGGTACGCCGAGGCGCTTGAACTCCGACTCCTGCAGTAGAGTGATTACCGTCAGAGCACCCCACTGGCGAATCGTTGCCAGGTCCTGTCCCAGGTGGCGCTGACTCCTGAAAAGACTGAATCCAGGCAGCCATCGCCCCGGGCAGTAACTGATGCCGATCAGGCCCTCGGTGTTCGGGACCTTCAGGACATCAATGGGTAAGGGTTCCAGCTCCGATAGGGACATGGGATTGGTTATGCACGTTCAGGGTTGATCTCCGCGCATGGCTTCCTGGATCAGCCAGAGCCGATCCTGCCCCCAGGCGGTAACGTCGCCGAAGCGGAAGCCGGGAACGCCCCAGAGGCCCAGCCTGTATAGTTCCTGACGATTTGCCTCAACTTCCTCCCGCCAGCGCTCATCCTCCAGGCACCTGCGCGCCTTCTCCCAGTCCAAGCCGGTTTCCTCGACGATACGGCGCAGGCCGCGGTCGGTCTCGGAGCGGATGCCGCGGGCATTCACCGCCCGGGCGAATGTTCGCATCCAGTTCGTGGCCAGCCCCTGTTCGCGGGCGTAAGGGAAGATGGCGTAGCAGCGCTCCACACCGGCTCCCAGAGGGTCGGCGATAAAGCCATACGGAATGCCCAGCTTCTCGGCCTCGCGCTTGGTGTCCTTGATGATATACCACTTCTTGGCGGGCGGGACGGCCTGGCCACGCATGACCATGGGTAGCACGGGCCGGATGTGCAGGGGGCATTCGAAATAGTCCGCCAGTTGCATGGCCCGTTCCAGCCCCAGGTAGGAGTAGGGGCTGCGCATGGAGAAGAAGATCTCCAGGGGCGTGGTGCTGGGGTCGGCCGGCTTCGGTTTGCGGCACAGGTCGGCCCAGGTGCGTACGAATCGGGCGGCTTCATTGGGGTGCTTCCCATAGCCCTTATGGATCAGGCGCCGTTCCAGGTGATCAAGCCGGTCCAGCCCCCAGTACCATTCGCCTTCGTAATGCAGCATGGACCCCAGGTAGTGGCCGGCTTCGTGCAGGCGCTCTTCGTTCAGGGCAATGCGCTGCTCGGTGGATTCAGGGGGCGTGGTTTCATCAGCGGGAACCTCGCCATGCCACAGACTTCGGAGTATCTCCAGCGCCTGGTCCGCGAAGTCTGGCTGGTCTTCAGCCGATGCCATCCCGCAGGCGGCATTGCGGACGGCGGGTTCCGGAAGGGCGGGATCGTGGTCCGGGAAATCCAGCCGGTACAGTCGGGCCAGATCGCGCGCATCCGCGATAGCCCAGGACTGCCAGAGTGCCTGTTCCGGGAACATGTCGTCCTGAAGGGTCGCCACGGTGTGGTAGCGGAATGTCAGGTCGAAACGCTCCCCCAATGAGGGTAGAACCTGCAATAGAAGGTAGCCATGCGGGTCGCGTGGGTTGAGGTAGACGTCGACCTGGCGTTCAGTGCCGTTCGAACGTGCCTTGCGGGCCGCCAGTCCCCGGCGCACCCGGCGCGTCAGGGGGCTGGAAATCGCCTTTGCGACATAAGGGGTGATCGCGGCGCGCATTCAGGATGCCGTTTGCAGTGCAGGCACGTGCTCATGCAGGAACCAGCGTTCAGTCACCACCCGTTTGGTAAACCAGTGGGTTTTCATTAGCGGCGCGGCGACGCGCATCTTGGCCCACTCGGGAATGGCCAGTCCGCCCTGTTTTTCCACCTCTTTATGCCCGAAGCGCTCGCGCAGCCGGTCCGCGTAGGGTTGCAGTGCCGCCGCGCTGTAGTCGGTGGTCGACTCGATTACCTCGGCGGCCATGATCGCGGATTCAATCGCCGGGCGGATGCCTTCGCCACTCTGGGTATAGGCCAGGCCCGCCGCATCGCCGATCAACAGAATGCCGTCGTCGATCAGCGGCCGTTCCGCGTGGTCATAGAGCAGGTAGGCATGGCCCTTGAACTTGCTGGGCAGATCTTCCGGGATCCGGCCCTGGGCCTGCATCGCCTGCACGAACTCCTGCAGGTGGTCCTTCAGACCGTCCGGGTCTTCCCGGCCCAGGCCAATGTTCAGGAAGTTGCCCTTGCGGAAGATCCAGGCATAGCCCATGAGGTCGCGGCAGAACCAGAGTTCGGGCGTGTCCCCGCGCACCTGGCAGCGTTCGCTCTGCTCGGGCGTCATCTCGAATTCCACTTCCTTGGCGGTGACCGCTGTTTCGTGGCTGCCGGGGCCTTCCCCGATAAACGAGGCCACCGGGCAGAAGTGGCCGCCGGCGCCAATGACCAGCGGTGCCTGGTAGTCGCCGTTGAGGCACCATTCGCCGTTGTCCGTGCGCTCCAGGCTCTTGAACTTGACGCCTTCGGCCCGTTCACTGCCACTGCGCTCGAGCAGGTAATGGTCGAATTCGCAGCGCCGGATGCCGTAGCTGACCGGTTCGCTGCCGTGATCATTCTCCACCGCTTCCTGGCCCATCATCCCGATGCGAAAGCGGTGTATGGGCTGCATGACGTTGTTGCGGGCGTAATCCTGCGGGTCGATATCAAGCACATCGAGCACGGCGGGCGTGACCCAGCCGGCACAGGTCTTGTCCCGGGGGAAGCTCTGCTTATCCACCACCAGGGTCCGGTATCCCTTCTGGGTCAGGGTCCGGGCCATGGTGGAGCCGGCGGGCCCGCCGCCGACGACGAGCGCGTCGTAGTGCTGCACCATCAGTAGCTGCCCTCCGCCGGCACATTGGAACTGGTGTACAGGTGCTTGCGGTTACGTGGTACCTCATTGTTCTCCGGGTGCGCCAGTACCATCTGGAACAGCTGCAACGAGCTGGCCCGGAAGCCGGCGATGGAGCCGGCCAGGTAGAGGCGCCACGCACGGACGAAATTCTCACCGTACATCTGCCGTACCGTGTCCGCGTTGTCCTCAAAGCGGCTCAGCCAGTCCTCAAGCGTCTCCGCGTAATGCAGTCGCAGGTTCTCCACATCCAGTACGGAGAAGGGGCCGGCTTCGGCGACGCTGGCGAACTCCGTGATGCTGGGCGGGTAGGCGCCCGGGAAGATGCGTTTCTCGATCCAGGCATTGGTGCGCATCGGGTAGTTGCGGCCGATGGAGTGCACGAGAGCCAGGCCTTCCGGTTTCATGTGGCGGCGGATGACCGCAGCCAGCTCGGGGTAGTGGTCGGTGCCGACGTGCTCGAGCATGCCTACCGAAACGAACTTGTCATAGGTGCCCGAGATGTTGCGGTAGTCATCCAGAACGTACTCGACACGGTCCTCGATGCCCTCTTCCCGTGCTTTTTCACGGGCGAACTCCACCTGTTCACGGGAAATGTTGAAGGCCTTGACGTTCACGTCGTAGTGCTTGGCCATGTACCGGGCCAGTCCGCCCCAGCCGCAACCGGCCTCGACCACGGTCTCGCCTGGTTGCAGCTGAAGCTTACGACAGACCAGTTCCAGCTTGGCGAGCTGGGCCTGCTCCAGACTGATGCCGGGCTCTTCGTAGTAGGCGCAGGTGTACTGCATCTGCGCCTTGTCCAGCCAGAGGCTGTAGAAATCATTGCCCATGTCGTAATGGTGGTGAATGTTGTCCTTGGCAGCCTTCAGGCTGGTGGAGCGGGGGGCCTGGTTGCGCCAGATAAAGCGCAGGAACAGGGGAAGCTGCTCGTAGGAGCGGTCCAGTGCGTAGTACAGGTCTGTGAGCAGGTCCGGGAGATGACCGTCCATGCTCAGGCGACCTTCGCTGTAGAGGTCGCCGAAGGCGAGGTTCGGATTGGTTATCAGCTCATAGAGGGCTGCGCGGTCTGCCACATGCAGGGTGTACTTGGCCTGTCCCTCGCGGGGTTCAACCCGCTCCGTCCCCCATAGATCCAACGCCATTGGCGGGTGACCAGAGAGAGCCAGGAACTTCTCGGCCATCCACCGTTCCGGAGGTAGTGGCGTGGTATTCGGTTGCAGAAATGACTCTTTCAGGCTGTAGTGTGTGAAGCGCTCAGGCGCCACGGTGCGCGCCGTTTCCCGTGTTTTTGTACTTTGTTCCATGTCGGCCTCCCAGCGTCATAACATTAATCCCCATTGTTTCAAGTATAAGTAGGGACTTAAACAATGGGCAATACTGGAATCTGTGATATGGACGATATTTCCTGTTTGCAACCCGGTTTGTTGTCTGTAATCATGAGCATTCAATATATATGGATATGCGAATATGCTGACTCCCGAACAGTTCTTCCGTGCGCTTTCGGACACAACCCGACTCAACAGCCTGCTGCTTATGGAGCAGGAGGGGCGGCTCTGTGTCTGCGAGCTGGTGCAGGCGCTGGATCTGTCTCAGCCCAGGATCTCGCGCCACCTTGGTCAATTGCGGGACCAGGGCATTGTGCAGGATGAGCGCCAGGGCCAGTGGGTGCATTATCGGTTGAGCGAGGATCTGCCGGACTGGGCCCGGGAGACGCTCCGGGCCGTGCTGGCCTCCCGGGACCTGGGCGGGCTTACCGAACGGCTCACGGCGATGCCGAAACGGCCATCGCTGGTCGCCAATCAGTCGTTACAACACAACGAGGGTGTCTGATGAACATACTGTTTCTCTGTACGGGCAACTCCTGCCGTTCCCAGATGGCCGAGGGGTTCCTGCGTCATCTGGCCGGGGATCGCGTGGGTGTCGATTCAGCCGGCATCGAGGCCCATGGCCAGAACCCCAGGGCTGTCGCTGTCATGGATGAGGTTGGTGTGGATATCTATCAACAGCAGTCGACCCGGCTGAGCGACAAGCACCTTGAATGGGCGGACCTGGTGGTCACGGTCTGCGGCGATGCGGATGAGTCCTGTCCGATGCTGCCGCCGGGCACCGAGAAGCGCCACTGGGGGTTGCCGGACCCGGCAAAAGCCCAGGGGCCAGAGGAGAAGATTATGCAGCAGTTCCGTGCCGTTCGGGATGACATCAGGGCACGGGTTGAATCCCTGATTCGCGATGAAGTTGATGGAGGTCAAGCGTGAGCACAACTGATGATACCCCCAATATCAAAGAAGGTATGGGGCTGTTTGAGCGCTACCTGTCGGTCTGGGTAGCGCTTGCGATTGTGATTGGTATTGCCGTGGGTCAGTTCGCGCCCGTGGTGCCCGATGTGCTGTCGCGTTTTGAATACGCCCAGGTGTCGATCCCGGTCGCGATCCTGATCTGGGCCATGATCTTCCCGAT
>Ga0306889_100099_pt1 | contig 55267 bp, 52 predicted proteins | sample AntDeeMetagen190_FD_190436 | JGI IMG/M metagenome (GOLD analysis project Ga0306889, IMG submission 190436) | Saline lake microbial communities from Deep lake, Antarctica - Metagenome #190 (v2) (version 2) | ecosystem: Environmental > Aquatic > Non-marine Saline and Alkaline > Saline | place... | reverse complement strand
GGCTGGTCGCGCTCCTCCTCACCGCCCCGGCAGCGATCTGCGTTATCGTCGGTCTCTTCGTCTCGTTCGACGACACCATTTCCGAGGAATCCTCGGAGCAGCGTGATCCCGACCGAACGGCGAATCCGACCCTCGTCGCGTCGCTTCGTAACGTCGTGATGAACACTCGAACCCTGCTTATCGGTGGGTTCGTTCTCGTGTTCGCGATTCAGATACTCTACGGCGTCTACTATCGAGGGATTTTCACGTTCCTCCCCGACGTCCTCACGGACTTGCCGATGTTCGAGACCGTCGCAGTCGGCGATCGAGAGATCGAAGCGGGCCAGATCGCGTACTCCGGACTCCTGCTGGTCGGTATCTTCGGGCAGTATACCGGCGGCAAGATCAGCGATCGGGGACGCCCCGAGACGGCCCTTCTCGGAACGTTCATCGCACTCGGTATCGCATCAGCGCTGTTCGTTCCCGCCTCCGCAGTCGGCATCGTCCCGCTGCTGGCGGTCTGCGTCGCACTCGGTTTTTTTTATCTACATGTTCGCACCGATCGCACAGAGTCTCATCGCGGAGTACGTCCCGGCGGAAAGCCACGGCCTCTCGTTCGGGTACATCTATCTGGGACTGTTCGGTATCGGCGCGGTCGGCTCGGCCGTCGCCGGCGCCACGCTCGATTACGGCGGTACTCCAGCGTTGTTCGGGGTTCTCAGCTTCGTGACGGTACTCTGTGCCGGTCTCGCCGTAGTGCTGGTCGTTCGATCGAACGCCTGAGAGAGCCACCGGCTGAGAATGTGGTTCGAACTTGCGCGCCGACACCTGTGAGACACGCACCCGAGACGGGATCACCACTGCTCGATCGATTCTCCCGGGTCGACCGCGAAGGCGTTCAGGACGCAGGCCAGCATGCTGTAGTAGCCGAACGTCACCGTCAGTTCGGTAATCCCTTCGACGCCGAGTCGGTCTCTCGCCGACCGAAAGAGCGACTCCGGGACCTCGTTTTCGCGGAACAACGCGCGACCGTAGCGGACGACGAGCGCGTCGACCGCCGAAAGGGGATCCGTCGGCTCTCGAGTGGCGACGATCTCGATCGTGTCGTCAGCGACCCCCTCCTCTCGAGCCAGCGGCTCGTGTATCGCCCACTCGTAGGCGCAGTCGAGTTCCCGGGCCGTCGTGATGATCGCGAGTTCTCGCACTGGACCCGGGAGCGTACCCTCGAAGCGCACGTGCGTTCCGACGTCTGCGATTCTAGTCGCGACCTCCGGGCTGTTCATGAGGACGCTGAAGGGACCCCGAACGTGGCCCCGGCTGGCCGCGATCCGATCGTAGTGGTCGTGCCAGTCGTCCGAAAGCTGCTCTTTGGCGGTGATATACGGCACTCTGGACGTTCCGTCGTTCGACATCGTACCGACTAGAGTGAGCGGTGGCCTCATTAATGTACGGCGAATTCTCGAGTGGGAAACAGCTAACACGGTCTCTCCTCGTTTGTCACAGTATGCCATCGTACGACCTCGCGCTACCGTTGCCAGCCACCGGCGACGTCACCACAATCGAGCAGTGTGACCTCGCGATCGCGGCGGAGGACGCCGGATACGACCTCGTGATGGTCCCCGAAACGTGGGGCCGGGAAGCGTTCACCCGTCTCGGCTACCTCGCGGCCCATACGGAAACGATCGGGCTCGGAACGGGAATCATCCCCGTCTACTCGAGGTCGCCCGCGCTGATTGCGCAGGGAGCGGCGACGCTGGACGAACTCACGGACGGACGGGCGGTACTCGGGCTGGGCCTGTCGGGGCCGAAGGTCATCGAGAACTGGCACGGCGTGGACTTTCAGCCGGCGTTGCGCCGCCAGCGCGAAACGATCGAGATCGTCCGGCGCGTCCTCTCTGGAACCGAGGTGACCTACGACGGCCAACTGTTCGACCTCCAGCACTTCCGTCTCCGATTCGGACCCCTTCGGTCGGACGTTCCGATTTACGTCGCCGCACAGGGCGAGACGAACACCGAACTGACGGGCGGATTCGGCGACGGATGGATGCCGAACCGCATTCCGGTGTCGGCGCTCCCGGCGAAGCGTGAACACGTCGATCGCGGCGCTCGAAAGCGAGATCGCGACCCCGGAGCGGTCGCGACGATCCCGTGGGTGACGACGTGCGTCCTCGAAGACGGCGAGCGGGCCCGAGAGCGGTGCCGGGAGATGATCGCGTTTTACGTCGGCGCGATGGGAGAGTTCCATTACGATGCGGTGGCCGATCACGGGTTCCGGGACGCCGCCGACCGGATCCAGGACGAGTGGGAGGCCGGGGAGAAGGACGCGGCCCGAGCGGCCGTCAGCGACGACCTCCTCGACGAGATCGCGATCGCCGGCAGTCCGGACGCCGTCGAGCACCTCTTCGAGCGGTACGAGGGGATCGCCGACACGCTCGCGCTGCTTCCGCCGACCACCGCCACCGTCGAAGAGATACACGAGACGATCGACAACGTCGGCGAGACGGTCGCATAACTCGTCGACTCAGAGTCGATCGTCCGCCGCGGCGTCGCGCATCGCCTCGATGTGATCGCGCGCGGTCGGACCGACGTCGTCGTGCCACTCGATGAGTTGCAGTTGGAGACCGAACAGCGATTTGGGATGCAGGGTTGCCTCGCTTCGGACGCCCGAAACCACGTCTTCCATGACGACCTCCCCGCCGGCCGCCGTCAGCTGTGCAACGGCCGTCTCGAGGTCCGCAACGGTGGCACCGATGTGATGAAGCCCCTGGCCGTTTCGCTCGAGGTAGTCGGCGACGAAACTCTCCTCGCTCGTCGGGGAGAGCAGGGTGAACATATCGCTACCGAACAGGATGTACGCCGTTCGGTACTGCCACTTCTCGCTCTCGAGGGTCCAGACGTGTTCGACGCCGTCCGCGGCGGTGACGGTCTCGAGCGCGTCCGACAGGTCCCACACTGCGTGTGCGATGTGATCGATTTCATCCATCGTGGTATGCCAATGCGAACCTCGCTTATATTCGTTTAGTCGGCCGTCGCTCGAACGTCGTGTGAGAACAAACGCCACCATCGAATCGACATCGTTCGTCACTCACTACGTGACGCATCTGGAATCTAGTAGAAGGTTTAATAAATATCGGCGCGACGTTCTACGTGTATGAACAACATCTCGGACACAATATTGTCAGATGAACACAAGCTACTGCGCGACGAAACGGAGCGATTCGTCACGAACGAGGTTCGCCCGGAGGCGAGCGAACGCGACCCGAAGAAAGAGGAGATGTCGGCCGAACTCGTCGACCAGCTCGGGGAGATGGGGTTTTTCGGCGTTCTCATCGACGAGGAGTACGGCGGACTCGGGATGGACCTGAAGTCGTACGCGGTTATCGCCGAAGAACTCTCTCGAGGGTGGCTCAGCGTCGGCAGTATCATCGCCCGCGGACAGAGCCTCGCGGGAGCGACGGACGAGCAGAAAGAGGAATATTTGCCGAAGATGGCGTCCGGAGACGCGCTCAAGAGTATCGCGATCAGCGAGCCGAGCGCGGGCAGCGACGTCGCGAACATGCAGACCCGCGCCGAGCGCGACGGCGACGAATACGTCCTCAATGGCCAGAAGACGTGGACGACGTTCGCGAAGGGATCGGATTTCATTCTGACGTACGCGGTCACTGACCCGGACGCGGAGCCAGCACACCGCGGTATTTCCGGCTTCATCGTCGAGAAGCCGGCCGGGACGTTCGATCGCGACGGCCTTAGCGGCCAGGCGATCGATAAGATCGGCTACCACGGCTGGAAAACGTGGGAGGTGAATTTCGACGACGTGCGCGTTAGCGCCGACAAGCTCGTCGGCGGTGAGGAAGGGAACGGATTCTATCAGATCATGGATTTCTTCGAGGAAGGCCGCGTCCACACCGCCGCCCGGTCGGTGGGATTAGCCCGCGGCGCGATCGAGGATTCGGTGCAGTACGCGAAGGAACGCGTGCAGTTCGACGAGCCGATCTCGGAGTTTCAGGCGATCCGATTCAAGTTGGCTGACATGGCGACGCAGGTTGAGGCCGCGCGGGCGCTGACGCTGCTCGTCGCCGACGCGGTCGACTCCGGCGAGCGAGCCGACGCCGAAGCCGCGATGGCGAAGCTCTTCGCCAGCGATATCGCCGAGGAGGTCACCAGCGAGGGGATTCAGATTCACGGCGGCTACGGCTACACGACTGACTTCGACGTCGAGCGATACTGGCGGGACGCTCGAGTGACTCGAATCTTCGAGGGAACCAACGAGATACAGAAACGCATCATCGCCGACGACCTGCTGTCGTCGTAATGACCGCCGTCGAATCCAGTCCGTCTCGAGTCCGCCACTGTCCGTCTCGAGCCCGTCCGTACGGACCGGCACAATGCGTTCCGGCGGGGACTCGTAATTCGGCCAGATAGTCCGATACCACAAATCGTTTTCATCGGCTCTCTGTAGGGTGCCTGTGAACTGGCGATATCAACACACGGCGCTGCTTCTCTGTACATTTGCGTTCATGGCGACGATGGCCGCTCGTCTCGCGATTAGTCCGCTCGTTCCCGCTATTACCGACGATTTCGCCGTTTCGAACGCGGCTCTCGGAACCGCGTTATCGCTGATGTGGGCGACGTACGCGCTCACCCAATTCCCGAGCGGCATCTTCGGTGATCGGTTCGGAGAACGGCGAGTCATTCTCGTCGCGCTCGGATTGACCGCAATCGCCAGTGTACTGCTCGCCGTTTCTCCGTCGTACGAATTTTTCGTCCTCTTTACGATCGTTCTCGGCGTCGGGGCCGGGCTCCACTACACGGTCGCGACGACGTATCTCACGAAGCAGTTCGCGGACACGGGTCGCGCGATCGGGTTGCATATCGCAGGCGGCCCCGTTGCGGGCCTCGTCGCGCCGATCGCCGCGACGCTGATCGCCGTTCGGTACGGGTGGCGAGCGGGCGTGTTACTCGGATTCTTCGTCGCAGCCCCGATTTTCGTCCTGTTCGCGTGGCGAATCCGCCCGACGGAGCCGGACCGACCCGAGCAGCCGATGCGCGAACGGGCCGAACTCGGCGCGATGGTCGAACTGCTCTCCCGGCCATCGATCGCGTACACGACGCTGCTCTCGTTTCTCTGTGCGTTCGTCTGGCAGGCGACGGCGTCGTTCCTGCCGACGTTTTTCGCCGAGGGGCAAGGACTCTCGCCGGCGATCGCGAGCGCGCTCTTCTCGCTGTATTTCGTCGTCCACGGGCTCACGCAACCGCTGATGGGCGGGCTCTCGGATCGAATCGGTCGCGATTCGGCCGCGATCGTGACGATGAGCGCCGGCATCGTCGGGTACGGACTGCTCGTCGTCGCCGGGAGCCTCCCGCAGTTCGTCGCGGGGGTGTTGTTCATCGGCCTCGCGATGAGCTGGGGAGCGCCGATCCAGTCGCGATTCATGGATCTCCTTGGGGCGTCCGAGCGCGGTACCGGATTCGGGCTCGTCAGGACCGCGTACATGACGACGGGCGCGACGGGGAGCGTCGTGGTCGGTATTCTCGCCGACCTGTACGGGTGGGACGTCTCGTTCACGTTGCTCGCCGGAATCATGATCCTCGGCCTCGGTATCCTCGTGGCGAACCGTCTCTTTCGGCTCGGATTGTAGCCGACCGTTTCATCCTCTTCCGGCGGTCGATCATCGGATCTCCACCGCTGATGGAACGCATGCGCCGTGAGTCGGGAAAGCCCCTCGAGCGGCCCCGTCGGAAACGACACGGGGCTGAATACGGTCACAGCAGTAACACGTAGAGTTTAGCATCACCGCGACAATGTCTCACCGATGGCAACCAACCCACTGGCAGACAACGGAGCGATCGTTACCGGCGCGAGTGCGGGAATCGGACGGGAAACGGCTCGCGCACTCGCGTCCGACGGTGCCGACGTCGCACTCGTCGCCCGTCGAGCGGATCGGTTGACGGAACTCGCGGCCGAAATCGAATCCGAGACCGACGCGTCGGCGCTCGTCTGTCCCGCGGACGTGAGCGACGAAGACGAGGTCGAAGCGGCCGTCGAGAAGACGGTCTCGGAGTTCGGCCATCTCGACGTGCTGGTGAACAACGCGGGGATCGCGACCGATTCCGAGACGCCCGTCGAAGAGTTTCCGACCGACCAGTATCGAACCGTCATGGGGGTGAACGTCGACGGGATGTTCTACGCGGCCCGGGCGGCGATTCCGCACCTGCGCGAGACGAACGGAACGGCGATTTTCGTCGCGAGTTACGCGGGCAAGAACCCCCGTCCGGACGCGCCGCTGTACGCGGCGACGAAGTGGTGGACCCGGGGGTTCGCGAAGAGCCTCGCGGGACAGGTCGGGACGGACGATATCGCCGTCAGCATCGTCAACCCGTCGGAAGTCCGGACGGAGTTCGGCAAGGAGTTCCGAGAACAGACCTCGGAGGAACGCTACGAACGGGACGAAGTCACCGGTCCTCGAGCAGTCGCCGACGCGATCGCGTTCGCCGCGCGTCAGGAGACGCCGAACACGGTGAGCGAACTGGACCTGTACCGTCGCGACAAGTTTTCCGGCTAGCCCGTCCCGACGCGTGAGCGGATTCCGTTCTCCATCGAGGAACGATCGATAGCGCCGCGTCGGTAAATCGAACGGCTGCGGACCGATTAGAACGGGTTTGGGGAAGAGACGCTACGGACCGATCGGGACGTGTTTTGGGATGAGACGGTCAGATCGGGCCGAAATTCGGAACACGGTGTTCTCCCGGAAACGAACGTTACAGTCCGGGTTCAGGAGTATTTCATATCCAGTTCGAGTTCGTTCGCCGTCCCGAGGAGAACGTTCGGAATCGTTTCATCGAGGCGGTCGCCTTGCACGCGGTGTGTGGGGCCGGACACGCTGAACGCGCCAAAAACGCCGCCGTCCGGGCACTCGATCGGGACGCCGATCGCCCGGAGCCCGGGGATCGTCTCCTGATTGTTGATGCTGTACCCTCGCTCTCGGATCTCCGCGAGTTCCTCGTAGAGTTCGTCCTCGTCCGTAATCGTGTTCTCGGTCAGCGACGGCAATCCGTGCTGCCGAACGATCTCTTCGACGCGCTCCTCGGGGAGGTGTGCGAGGATCGCCTTTCCCGCGGCCATCGATTGAAGCGGCCGGTACTTGCCGATCACGGAGTCCGTTTGCACGGCGTGTTCACCGGTCGCTCCAAAGACGTAGACGGCCTTTCCGTGTTCCTCGACAACGAACTGCGCTCGCTCGGCGGTTTGCTCGGCGATCTTCTCGACTTTCTGACTCGCCATCTGGTACGTATCGGTGTGCTTTCTCGTCTCTTCACCCAGCTTCAGGAACCGAAAGCCGATCCGATACCTGTTCCCGTCTTTGACGACGTATTCGAGGTCCTCGAGCGTCGCCAGATGCCGGTGGATGGTGCTCTTCGCGAGGCCGAGTTCGTCCGCGATCTCGGTGACCTGACCGCCGTCCGCTTCGGCGAGCGTTTCGATGATCTCGAACGTCGTCCGCGTCGCCTTCACCGTTCCCGGATCGGTGTACGTTTCCATGAAAACAGATAGCGTATCTTGGTGCATAAATATTCCGTATACTCGAACACCCATCAGCCCCGATCGAGACCTACACTTTCCGGACTATTTCGGAGAATTCGGGCGGTTTTGTAACTATCTGTGCTTCCACCCTGAATAGAACGCTCGTACTCCGTGCTCCGGATCGAGTGGAGCGGGTTCCAGTGTCAGGCGCGAGTATTTCGAGTGCTCCCATCTCAGCGACGCATCACGATCTCAGCGTCGGACGAAACCGCCGACGTGGATTGCCGATGAGGCAGAAACAACTGCCACCTCCGACCGCGTAGGGCTGCGAACCGGTGTTCCGTAGTCGAACCCACTACAAACGGTTACCCCCTCAGAAAATGGAGTCGCTCTCCCCGCCGTCGATCGGGACCGCCGCACCGTTTATCTGGCCTGCCCGGTCGGAGCAGAGGAACGCGACGGCGTCGCCGAAGGCGTCCGGATCGCCGATCTGCTCGACCGGAATCGATGCCACTCTGGCGGCCTTCGCCTCCTCGTAGGAGTCGTACTCGCCCCGTTCGACCGCCGCTTCGAACACGTCCTGGAGACGCGGCGTTTCGTGGACGCCCGGCAAGACGGCGTTGGCGCGAACGTCGGGACCGAGATCCTTCGAGAGCACCTTCTCGAGGCCGACGACGCTCGTCCGCACCGAACTCGAGAGGACGTTCCCACCGTCCGCTCGCTTGGCGGCTATCGAGGCGATGGCGACGATGGAGCCGCCGTCACCGCTCCGAAGGTGTTCCGCCGCTTCGCGGACGACCCGAACGACGCTCATCGTCAGCAGGTCGAACGCCTCGTACCACTCGTCGTCGTCCGGCTCGAGCGGGCGCATCGGCGTCGGTCCGCCGGCGCTCGTCACGAGGTGATCCAATCGTCCGAACTCCTCGACGGGTCGCGCCACGAGCGTTTCGACGTCCTCGGGGTCCGTGAGATCGCCCGACTGTGCGATCACGTCTCCCGAGGCGACCGCCCGAATCTCCTCGGCGGCGTCGGCCAACCGCTGTTCGTCTCGCCCGTTGATAACCACGTGTACACCCTCCCTCGCGAGGGCTTTCGCGGACGCCTTTCCGAGACCGCTACTCGAGGCCGTAACCAGCGCGACGGTACCGTCCAGTCCGAGATCCATACGTCACCATGACGGCACACGAACGAAAACGTACCGGTGCCGGCGCTGAAACGGAACTATGGCGGATATCCGCCAACGACCTCACTCGGTTTACTGACGGATGTGGTCGGACGGACGATGTGGGTTCGACAGGGGAAACGGTGGAAACGACATCGATTCGGCGTCACACGCTTTCAGCATCCACTACATCTTGCTTCGATGGCGGACGGCGCTGTTGGTCTTGCAGTCGACGACGACCGGTCCGTCCGGTCGGTGGTCGAGAACGTCACTGAGAGCGTCCAGATCATCGCTCGAGCGAACGGTGTAGCCGTCCGCGCCGAGCGACTGTGCGACGTCCGCGATGTCGGGTGCCTCCAGGAGAGCGACGTCGGCGTACTTGTTGGCGGTTTGCAGACTATGATACTCCGTTCCGAGCGCGCTGTCGCTCATCACGACGATCGTTACGGGTATCTCGTGGCGGACGGCGGTGTCCACCTCCTGAAGCGCCATCATGAATCCCGCATCACCACAGAACGTGACTGGGGTGCGGTCGCCAGAGTTCAGCGCCGCGCCGATCCCGTGGGACAGTCCCTGTCCGATCGCCGCGAAGTCGAGCGTCCAGTGGAAATCGGCCGGCTCCGGCGTCGAAATTCCGTCGAGGACCCATCGTGAGAAGTGTCCACCGTCGCTGACGACCACGCGGTTTTCGGGCAGGATACAATCGAGACCCCGGACCAGTTCTCGCGGATCGATTCGCCCCTCCTGTTCGGGGAACTCGTCCTCGTCTAGCGACGGCGTGTCCGCGATCCGGTTCCGGAACCGATCGGTCCAGAACTCGCCGCTTCGGTCGATCCCGTGTGCCTCCAGCCGTTCGGTCAGCGCGTCGACCGTCAGCCGGGCGTCCCCTCGGACGCCGAGATCGACGGGCTCGTACCGCCCGATGGCGCTCGGGTCCGTATCGACGTGGACGACTTTGGTCTCGTCCTCGACGAGGTGGCCGGAGTCCGTCGTATACGGGTTCAGGCTACAGCCGACCGCTAGCACGAAGTCGCTCTCGTGCAGGTGTTCGTTCGCGATATTGCTCCCGAAATCGCCGACGAACCCGAGCGAGAACGGATGATCGTCGAAGTAGCCTCGAGCCTGCAGGGTGGTGGCGAGCACGGCGTTCGTCCGCTCGGCGAACGACTCGATCGCGTCCTTCGCGTCCGCCGCAATCGCGCCGCGACCGGCCACGACTATCGGGACTTTGGTCGCGTCCGAATCGAGGTACAGGTTGACGGCCGCATCGATCGCGTCGTCGTCGGGGTGGAGTCGATCGTTCGATGTGGCGGCGTCCGTCGCCGCTACCGATCGATTTCGGTCGGTCTCGACGTCGGAGTCGGGCAGTTCGCCGTCCAGTACGTCCCACGGAACCTGGACCGCTATCGGCCCCTCTCCGACTCGGAGGCTCCGGAAGGCCTCCTCGAGCGTCGAAAGCAGTGTTTCGGGGCTTCGAGCGGTACGGACGGTACCGACCGTCGACTTCAGGAAGGACTCCTGTTCGAAGTCCTTGATATCGTAGGAGTCGGACACGGACATCTCCGGAACGATGACGAGCAACTTCGACCCCTTCTTTTGAGCCGTGACGAGCGAGGTACCGGTCTGTGCGACGGCGGGCCCTCGACCGATCAGACAGACGCCGACGTCGTCACTTGCCCGCGAGTAGCCGTCGGCCATCGCGACGGCACCCTGCTCATGGCGCGTGTGGACGACGTGCATCTCTTCGCTCCACTGCTCCTGTATCGTCGAGAGCGTACTCATCGTATCTTCGCTCATCAGCGCGAATAGCGTCTCGACCCCCTCCTCGTTGAACAGTCTGATGACTGCGTCGTGGACTTTCATGATCTTCTCCTCGATACTAGGCCCCCACCGTTATCGTACTACCGGTAAGCACGGTCCATCCCGTCTCGAGCGGGGCGATATTCGTCGCGTCGGCCGGTGTGCTCGAGCAGGGGATCAGTCCGTCAGTGACGTGGGAATTATCGGCCCGCAATCCGAACGCGGACGATCAGCCCGGCGGGACGAACGCTCCGAAGCGGCCGCGACCGAATGTTTATATATCCATCTCTGCGACTACTTCGCATGCAACCGTTAGCAGACATAGATGTCATAGACTTTACCCAGTCGATCGCCGGGCCGGTCTGCACGCAGATGTTGGGTGAGATGGGTGCGGAAGTGATCAAGGTCGAGCCGCCGAACGGGGACGCTTTTCGACCCCTGATGAAGGGGAGCCTCTTTTCCGCCTACAATAACGGGAAGAAGAGCATCTGCGTCGATCTGAAGACCGACGAAGGACAAGAGCTCCTCACGGACCTCGCCGCGAAAGCCGACGTGTTGATCGAGAGTTTCCGCCCGGGCGTCCTGGACGAGTACGGTCTGGACTACGACTCAATCTCCGCGGACAATCCGGACATCGTCTACTGCTCGTTGTCGGGGTACGGACAGACTGGTCCGAACCGCAGCTTTCCCGGATACGATCCGTGCATTCAGGCGATGTCGGGCCTGATGGCGACGACGGGCTACCCGGACCGACCGCCCGTCCGAATCCGCTCGAGCCTGATCGACTGCGGCACCGGGACCAACGCCGCCTTCGCAGTCATGGCCGCGATCCGCGAGCGCGACAAGACGGGCGAGGGGGACCACATCGACGTCTCGCTGTTCGACGTCGGAATCTCCTGGATGTCCTACTGGATCGCCAACTACGACACGACGGGAGAGGTGCCGGAACGGAACGGCGAGCTGGGAATCGGAAGCGCCCCCAACGGACTCTTCGAGGCAGCGGACGGCTACGTGTATCTGATCACGATGACCCAGACCATGTTCGAACGACTCTGTGAGGCCGTGGATCGGTCCGATCTGCTCGACAGAGCCGAGTATCAAACGATGGACGATCGGATCGAACACCGGCCGAAGTTGCGGGAGGAACTACACGAGGCGTTCGCCTCGTACACCGCCGAGGAACTCGAGCAGCTCCTGTTAGAGGCGCGCGTTCCCGCGGCCGCGGTGCGCTCGATCGACGAGGTCGTCGAACTGCCGCATCTCGAGGCGCGATCCATGCTCACCGAATCGTACAACCCGGAAGTGGGCGAGCCGGTCGACATCGCGGCCCTCCCGTTCACGTTCGAGTCCGACGGCGAACGGCCCGGATACAGCAGTCCACCGCCGACGAAGGGGCAGCACACGACGGAAGTGCTCGAGGAGTTCGCGTATTCCGACGAACGGATCGAAACCCTCCGAAACAACGGCGTCATCGAGTAAGCTCCGGCGCGAGTTCGACCACGAGGCGACGAGTCCGGTCCGCTCTCCGTCAGCGGCCACACTGTGCCGGCGGCACCGTCGAGGCGAACCCATCCGATGTCACCGACGAGCGGTCTCCGAGGTGTTCGTCGGTTTCCCACCAGTAGCCCCGCTCGGAGCCGGTCGTGACCTAGTTTTATGCGCTGGTGTGTGAAATTGTGCCACGATGGCACCGTTCGAACTTATCGAGCAGAGACAACCGGTAACGCTGACACCGGGCGAGTTTTCCGAGATTCGCCTTCAGCCGATCCCGTCGGCGGGAGGCCCGGAATGACCGAGAGCGCGTACGACCTGCGGCACCTGGAACCGGGGCGTTACGACGAGATCTACGAGTCGTTCGAGTGGGAGAGCCCGGAGACGTACAACATGGCGGAGGCCGTCTGCGATCGGTGGGCCGCCGACCGGTCCGCCGTGGCCCTCTACTGGGAGAACGACACTGGCGATGCGGAGTCCTACACGTTTCACGAACTCTCTCGGCTGTCGAATCGGTGCGCGAACGCGTTTCGCGACCGCGGGATCGGCCGCGAGGATATCGTCGCGATCTTCCTCCCGACGCTTCCCGAATCCCTGATCGCGACGCTGGCCGGTCACAAGCTCGGCGCGATCAACATGCCGCTGTATCACCTGTTCGCGCCCGACGGGATCGCGGACCGCATCCGAGACGCATCGCCCGAACTCGTCGTCACCGACGAGCGCGGCCTCGAGAAACTCGCGGAAATAGACACTCCCGAGTCGCTCGACGTCGTCGTCGTTCGGGGCGACGACGGTCACGGAGTCGCTTCCGACGATGGAGCCGAGACCGATACCGGAGCCGCTCTCGACGACCGGCCGATTCCGTTCGCGGAGCTGCTCGCCGATCGCTCGAGTTCGTTCGACCCCGTCGAGACGTCGCCGAGCGATCCGGCTCAACTGTTCTACACGTCCGGAACGACCGGCGATCCGAAAGGTGTCCTCCACGCTCACCGGTACGCCCTGGGACACCGGTACGTCGGCCAGTACATGCGCGACTTCCACGAGACCGATCTCCTCTGGCACTCGGGAAACCTCGCCTGGGCGGGCGGCTTCGCGAACCTGCTCGAGGCCTGGACGCTCGGGATGCCGATCGTGAAGTACGACGGCAAGTTCGATCCGGAGCGCGCGCTGGCGCTACTCGAGGCCTATGGCGTGACGATCTTCGTCACCGCGCCGACAGCCCTCCGGCAGATGATGGATCTGCCCCGTGAGACGATCGATTCGTACGATCTCTCCCTTCGCGTCGTCTCGGCGGGCGGGGAGCGCGTCACGCCCGATATGATCGAGTGGGCCGAGGAGTGCTTCGACGCGTTCGGGACGCTCGGCTACGGCCAGACCGAGTGTTACAGCGTCGGGTATCCGCCGCTCGGCGACGAGCGAGCGGAGAAGCTCGGCGCGCTCGGCAAGCCGCTGCCGGGCTGCGAGGTGACGATCCTCGACGACGACGGGACCGAACTCCCCGCGGGCGAGGCGGGCGAACTGGCGGTCGCGACGGACGACAACCCGACAATGTATCTCGAATACTTCGACAGACCGGCGGAGACGGCGGCCGTCAGAGAGGGACGGTGGCATCGGACCGGCGATTCGGCGAGGATCGACGACGACGGGTACGTCTGGTACCTCGGTCGCAGGGACGACATGATCATCAGTTCCGGCTATCGGATCAGCCCGGCGGAAGTCGAATCCAGCCTGAACGCACATCCGGCGGTGAAGGAGGCGGCGGTAGTCGGCGTTCCCGACGCCGAGCGGACGAACGTCGTCAAAGCCGTCCTCGAGCCGGCGGCGGGCGTCGACCCGTCCGACGACCTGGTCGAGGAGCTGCAGGAACACGTGAAATCGAACCTGGCCCGCTTTCAGTATCCCCGCGAGATCGAGTTCGTCGACGACTTGCCGAAGACGATAACCGGTAAGATAAAACGAAACCGACTCCGAGACGGAGGCGAGACGCAATGACTGACGAACCCGTTCTCCTGGACGTGACCGACGGTGTGGCACGCGTCGAGTTGAACCGACCGGACAAGTACAACGCGCTGAACGACGCCCTGGTCAAACGCCTGTCGGAGGTCCTCGAGACGGTCGAGCGCGATCCCGACGTCCGCTGCGTCGTGTTGTCGGGCGCCGGCGGTGCGTTCTGTGCGGGCGGCGACATCGGCCGGATGAAGGGCCGTCGCGAACGGAACGTCACGCCGCCCGAAATGCGGCGAGAAGTCCTGTATCAGGTCAGAGATACGGTCGAGCGAGTGTTCTCCCTCGAGAAGCCGGTGATCGTCAAAGTCGACGGCGTCGCGATGGGCGGCGGCGCGAACCTCGCACTGGCGGGTGACCTGGTGTTCGCCGCGACGGACGCGACGTTCGGCGAGGTGTTCAAGAACGTCGGACTGTCGGTCGATTTCGGCGGTTCGTTCCTGCTTCCGCAGCTCGTCGGTCTCCACAAAGCCAAGGAACTCGTGTTCTCCGGCGAACCGATTTCGGGCGAAGAGGCGGCCGACATCGGACTTATTAACGATGCGGTCCCGCCAGGGGACCTCGACGATCTGGTCGACGAGTGGGTTTCGGACCTCTCATCGGCGCCGACGGAGGCGCTCGCGTTGGCGAAGCGAGACCTCAACGCGGGGGCTACCGCCGACTTCGCGACGGCGATTCGGAACGAAGCGACGTCACAGGGGTTACTCCAGTCGACTCGAGACCACCGCGAGGGGGTCGACGCGTTCTTCGAGGACCGCGATCCGGAGTTCCACGGGGAATAGATATAAGCCGCAGTTCGGAGACGGTCTTCGCATGAGTGAGAAACCCTTGCAAACATCGATTGCGACGTCGGACGAGCAGCGTATCACCGTCAGAGGGGCGGATCTCACGGCGGACCTGATGGGAACCCTCGACTTCGGCGAGTTCTTCTACTTCCACCTGACGGGCGAGATGCCGACCGACTCGGAGTCCCGAGTGTTCAACACGCTCCTGGTCACGGTCGTCGAACACGGAATCACTCCGAGCGTGATCGCGGCGCGGCTCACGTACGACTCCGCGCCAGAGGCGGTACAGGGTGCGGTCGCGAGCGGTCTGCTCGGCGCGGGAAAGACGTTCCTCGGATCGATGCAGGACGTCGCGGAAATGGTCCAGGACGGCGTCTCGCGGATCGACGACGGCGAGCCGAGCGACGCGGTCGCACGTGACATCGTTGCCGCGCACGACCGCTTGCCGGGATTCGGACACCCCGAACACGACCCGACCGACCCTCGGACCGAGCGAATTTTCGACATTCTCGAGGCCGAAGGGATGGACGGTCCATACCTCGAGTTCATCTTCGACGTTCAGGACGCGGCCGAAGAACGGTTCGGGTCTCGTCCGCTGATCAATGCGACGGGAGCGATCGGCGTCGGGGTGTCCGAACTCGGGCTCGATCCGCTCGTCGCCCGCGGAATCGCGCTGGTCTCCCGTTCGGCGGGACTCGTCGGCCATCTCAACGAGGAGGCCCGTGAGCCGATGGCCCGCGACATCTGGGACGTCGTCGAGGAGAACGTCGACTACCGGGGTGAGCCGTGATGATCGACGGCAAGGTGGTCATCGTCACGGGCGGTGCCAGCGGTCTCGGACGCGAAACGGCGGTTCGGATGGCCGATCTGGGGGCGAGCGTCGTCGTCAGCGACCTCGGTTCGGAGCCCCACGGAGAGGGAGCGAACGAGGAACCGCTTCGCGACGTCGTCGACGAAATCACCGAGAACGGCGGCGAGGCGACGGCGAGTTTCGGGGACATCACGGACTACGAGTACGTCGGCTCGCTGGTCGAGGAAACGGTCGCGGCGTACGGCCGCATCGACGGCGCGGTCAACTACGCCGGCTTCCTTCGGGACGACATGCTATTCAATATGGAACCGGCGGACTGGAGCGCGGTGACGGACGTCCACCTCACCGGTCACTTCAACCTCGTTCACCACCTGGGGAGTCACTGGCGTCAACGCAGCAACGCCGAGGGGCTCGAGACCCAGCGCTCGTTCGTTTCGGTATCGTCTGCGTCGTCCAGAGGGAGTCCCGCACAGCTCAACTACTCCGCGGCGAAGGCGGGCGTGCTCGGGCTCACTCGAACGGCCGCCCGCGAACTCCATCAGTACAACGTCCGCGTCAACGCGATGATGCCGGCGGCGATCACCAGAATGCTCGACGCGAACGTTCCGGACGACGTTCTCGAGCGACTGCCGCGAGACGAACTGGGTCCCGAGAAGGTCGTCGCGTTGCCCATCGTATTGCTGTCCGACGCCACGACCGACGTCACCGGGTGGACGTTCGCGATCGGCGGCGATACCGTCTTCACCGTCACCGATCCCGAACTGGATCGATCGCTGACGACAGAAGGCGGCTGGAATCCGTCGGACCTCGCTGCCGCGTTCGACGACCTGCTCGAGGGGGAGCCCCGGTCGAAGACCGAACCCGGCGGCCTGTTGAACGAGCTCGTCGAGTGATAGGACGAGGCGAGTCGACGAGTCGGCGCTTCGGCGTCACGGTTCGCAGCCCGCTGTTTTCCCGTGCAAACGGCGCGATAGATCGTTTCGATCCGTCTGCGGTGAGGTTGGGCGGTGCTACTCGTCCGCTATCCGGGCCGGCTGCTCGTCTTCGGTCAACCAGGGGAGCCCCTCGCGTTCGTTGCCGACGAAGTCGGCGTCGAACTCCTCGTCCAGAAGCAGCTGGTAGGCGTCGTGTTGGACGACGCTCTTCATGACCTCGGTCGCACCGCCCATGAACCTGCCAGCGCGGACATCGCGCTGGGTCTGCTCGACCGGATACGACGTGGTCGTCCCGATTCCGCCCATGATCTGGATGCAGGTGTCGGCGATCTCGTGAGCCAACTCGTTGCCGAGCCACTTCGCCATCGCGCTCTCCATCCGGCCGGCGGAGACGCCGCGATCGTCCATAATCCGGGCTGCACGGGTGTTAAGCAGGTACGCCCCGTCGAGCTTCGTCACCATCTCGGCGACCTTGTGATTGACGGCCTGGTACCGCGAGACCGGTCGTTCGTTGACCTCTCGGTTGGCGGTGTAGTTGGCGGCAATCTCGAGCGCTTGCTGGCTCGCTCCGAGGCAGTAACGGGCGACGGTCAGGTGTTCGAGGTTGAGCTCGTCGGTGATGTACGACCACGCCTCGCCCTCGTTCCCCACGAGGTTGGTCTCGGGCACGCGGACGTCGTCGAACTGCATCCACGACGCTCCAGTCCCCCGGAAGCCGTGCCAATCGGACTGGTCCTGCAGGAGTTCGATACCGTCGGTGTCACGATCGATCACGATGATCGAGACGCCCTCACGGTCGCCGTCTTCGCCACTTGTACGCACGGGCGTGAAGTAGAAGTCAGCGTAGGGCGCGAAGTCGATGAATCGCTTCTCGCCATTGATCACCCACTCGTCGCCGTCCTTCTCGGCGTCAGTCTCGAGATGGGCGAGATCTGTTCCGCTCCGGGGTTCCGTATAGGCCTGCGCCACGACGAGGTCGCCAGCAGCCATCGGCTCGAGATAGTCCTCCTTGATGTGCTGGTTGCCGTGTTCGTACATCGTCCGTCCGACGTGTTGCGTCAGCGATGTCTGGCAGGCGTGGACGATGTTGCCGCAGTAGCCGATCGCTTGTTCGGCCAGCACCGTCTCGATGATGGTCCCGCCCGGACCGCCGTGCGCTTCGGGGACCGAGATCGCGTTGAAGCCGGCGTCTCCCATGCGGCTGACGTACTCCTGCCACTCCTCTCGAGAGCCCTCGTTCTCGTCGAGTGCTCGGAAGTGGTCGTGGCCGAGCCCATCGACGAACACCTCGGTCTCGAGGGTGGTTATCGCGTCGGCCAGATACTCCTCTTCCTCGTCTGTCAGGACCGTGTCTTCCCCGATCATAGCGGATGCCTCATCTGACATGACCCACGATCATAAGTGTTTCAGAAAATAAACGCCAAAAATACTCGAAAATAATGCGACGGGACAGGGTTCGTGAGGATTCGGTGTTCGGGAGGCGTGAACGCGTCCACGGAACGATCGTTCGGCGGAATTTGCCCGCTGTCGACCGCCAGCATACATCTTCGGACCGAATTCTCGACGACGCGCATCGATGCGAGACGAACGTCCACCCGGAACTCGTTCGGCAGGGCCTCCCGAACGGGAAACAGCACCGTTATGTGGCAACTGGTCGAACCTCATCACGTTCGGCAGGGGCGAACTACCGATCGACGGGCCGTGAGACCCCGCCGGAGGAACACATGATCGACGCAACCGAGAATTCGCTGGCGATCCTCGAGGCGGTTCACCAAAACGACCGGGCCGGCGTGACGGCGCTCGCCGACGAGACCGGCCTCGCAAAAAGCACCGTTCACAGCCACGTCGAGACGCTCAAACGCGCCGGCTACCTAGTCCAGTCCGGCGACGATCTCGAGCTCTCGCTTCGGTTTCTTCAGTTCGGATTGGACACGCGCCGTCGCGAACCACACCGGATCGCCGCCCGTGAGAAGGTGGTGGAACTGGCTCGACGGACGGGCGAACGCGCCCACTACGTCGTCCGGGAGGGAACGAACGCGGTGTTCCTCTACTCGGAAACCGGCGAGAACGCCGTCCGAACCGGAGTTCACACGGGTGATTTCGTGCCGTTGCACGCGACGGCGAGCGGCAAGGCGATACTCGCCAACCTCCCGCCGGAACGAATCGAGACGATCGTCTCCGAATCCGATCGACGGCAGGTCACGCCGAACACGATCACCGACCTGGACGCGCTCCGGGAAGCGCTTCGGAACGTCCGTTCGCGGGGACTGGCGTTCAACGACGGCGAATACGTCGAGCGACTCTGGTCCGTCGGCGCTCCGGTGTTCGACGACGAGAAGCGTGTCCTCGGAAGCATGAGCGTCTCGGTGCCGGCGAACCGACTCGGCCGACCCGGCGTGAAAGACGAGCTTTCGACGACACTGCTGGAGACGGTGAACGAACTCGAACTCGAGATCGCCCACGCGTGAACTCCGATCGGACGGGCGTCCGATAGCCGACGAGAGATATCATTCACGGGCTTGCACAGCTCGCACTCGCGGGGAACGGAACGGAGGCCCAGAAGGAAGCGTATCTCCCGCGATTAGCGGACGGTGAGGCGAACGTCGCGTTCTTTCTGACCGAACCGGAGACTGGATTCGATACGCTTTCTATGCAGACGTCGGCCGCGAAAGACGGCGATGAATGGGTAATCGAGGGCGAAAAAACCTACATTTCGAACGCGGTTCGAGCCGATCTTCTACTCGTCGTGGCCCGGACGAGTCCGCCCGACGAGGGGGACCGGACCCACGGGATCACGATGTTTCTCGTCGACCGCGACGAACACGACGTCGACGTTGCGATCTCACCGCTCGACAAACTCGGGCTGAACTAGACGGACACGAGTCACGTCTACATCAACGAAACCCGCGTTCCTGACGATGCCGTCCTCGGCTCCGTCGACGGTTCCTGGCCGGCAATTCTCGACCTCCTCACCCCCGAACGGATGATCGCCAGCGCGGGCTGTATCGGCCCCGGAAACCACGTTCTCGACATCGCGTCGGAGTACGCCGCGGAGCGCGAGGTGTTCGGCCGACCGATCGGGAAGATCAGGGAGTTCAGTTTCCGCTCGCCGAGGCGAAGGTGAATTCCACGGGTGCGTGGCTACAGGTCTTGCGGGCGGCCGACATCTACGACCGCGACGGCGACGGCGTCGGGATCGCTGCGAATTCGGCGAAAGTCGCGACATCGAACGCCGCATACGAGGCGGCGAACCACGGAATGCAGACGTTTGGCGGCTGGTCGGTGACCGAGGAGTACGATATCGATCGGTTGTGGCGGGACGCTTGCTTTTTCCAGATCGGTCCTGTCTCCAACGAACTGGCGAAGACTTTCATCATCCCTTTCCATTCTGGGAGAATACATATAATATATACCAATAAGTATATATGGTCTGGGTTGGGTCATCATGACACGGATGTCGTACAACAGACGGCGCTTTATGACGGCCGCAGGTGTAGCGGGACTAGCAGGGTTAGCGGGCTGCATCGGTGGGGGGAACGGTGATAGTAGCGTTGAGAGTGATACCACCGATTGGAGTTTCGGGATTACGCGCGAGGGAACGATCGGATACATAAAGGCAAGCGGGTGGGCCCAGCTTTTCGAGAACGCTGATACGGATATCAACCTGACCCTCAACACGACTGGTGGGTCGGAAGAGGCCTACAGGCTCTGTGCCGCGGGTGAGAACCACATCACTCGGGGGACGAGCGCGATGGGGATGGCCTCTTATAACGAAGAGAGTCGACCGGGCGCCCAGTTCGGCGGTGACAACACCGTTCCGACCGTCCCACAACAGGTCATGGCGATCGCCGATATCCGTCCGTTCTGGGTGACGGCGGACGATAGCATCCAATCGATCGACGACTTGGCGGGGAAGACCGTTCACAACGGCGCTGCCGGGTCCCGCTTCGTCGGTGCGATTCCCTTCGACAGCGTCGGACTCTACGAAGACATCGAACTCACACAGGGCGACTGGTCGGACATTCCCTTCGCTCTCGAGGAGGGCCGAGTCGACGCCGCGTACACGTACGTGATGGCGAGCGGGACGTCGCTTCCCGGGTGGGCCGAACAGCTGAACAGCATGGACAGCCTGCGAGTCCTCGAGTTCAGCGACGACCAGCTTTCGACGGTCGAAGAGGACCCGTACCTCAACGTCACCGAGGTGCCGGTCAACGAGGTCTTCGGGTTCGAGACGAACATCGACACGGTCCAATCGCCGACGGCGCCGTACCAGTGGTTCGTTCACCCGGACCTCAGCAACGAACTCGTCAAGGAGTTCTGTGAAATCTCGTTCAGCAACGTAGAAGAGATTCAGGACGTCCATGACGCCCTCGGACTGTTCAACGAGGAGTACGCGGTAGAGGGGCTCACGCAGTCGCCGGTCCATCCGGGAGCGGTCGAGTGGTACCAGGAGAACGATCTCTGGAACGAAGACCTGATCGAAGGATAAGTAGCAGCCCTTTCACTCTCCAATTATGTCGAACACATCCTCCGATCAGGAGCTGAGTTTAGAAGAGAAAGGGGACCAGTTACCGGCACTGAATTTCACGCTCGAGAATGCACAATGGCTGTTACTCACCCTCAGCGCACTCGTCTTCTCTGTCTATCACATCGCATACGGATATACGTATCTCGTAAATAGCGACCAACATACCATCATTTCGCTGTGCCTATCGGTGTTTTTGATGGTCCAGCTGGTCGAAGCCGATCTGGATGCGATCTCCGGTAAGGTGCTGTTCGTCGCGAAGTTGGCCACGTCAGCGTTGATGCTCTATATCACGTACTATTTCGTGACGACGTACTCCGAGATGCTGTCCCGAATTCTCAACTACACGCAGATGGAGTACATGTTCGCACTCGTATTAGTCGTGCTAATACTCCTCTTCACGTACCTCAGATACGGGTTCTTCGTCTCCGGGATCGTCGTTTTGTCGGTCGGATACGCGATGTTCGGATCGTACATTCCCGGGGCGTTCGGTCACAGCAGCATCACGCTAATGCGTGTCCTCGAGCGGTCCTCCCTCGTGTTCGACATCGGACTCTTCGGATTCCTCCCCGGCGTCGGCGCGCAGTGGATCGTTATCTTCCTCGTCTACGCGAGTCTCCTGATCGAGTTCGGTGCGCTGCAACTGGCCATCGACTTCGGGAGACGGATGAACAAACACCTGCAGTCCGGCGTGCCGCAACTGGCGGTCGTGACAAGCTTCGTCATGGGATCGATATCGGGCAGTGCAGCGGCCAACACCGCGACGACGGGTGCCGTGACGATTCCGCTGATGAAGAGTTACGGGATGGACGGCGAAACCGCTGCGGCCATCGAATCGAACGCCTCGTCGGGCGGCCAGGTCCTTCCCCCGATCATGGGGGCCTCGGCGTTCGTCATGGCCTCCTTCCTGAACATCAGCTACCTCGACGTCGTCGTGGGGGCGTTGCTCCCGGCGGTTATCTTCTACCTCACCGTGTCGATCACCGTCTACTACGTCAGTAAAGGGTACGATCTCAGCAAGTCCGACGCGGACGACGAGCAGGTCCTGGAGACGACGCAGGACGCGGACCAACCGTGGTACGTCTACTTGCCTCTGCTCGCGTCCGTGCTGATCCTCATCTACGACCTTGGAATCCGACAGACCGGGCCGCTTACCGCCGGCTTCCACTCGGTCATCTCCCTCATCGGACTCCAGCTCGTCTGGAACATGATCCTCATGAGTGACAGACGGTCCGCGCTCCGGGATTACGGTCGTAACCTGCTGGTTGGCCTCCAGAAGGGTGCGATAGCCAGCGCGGAGATCATGGTCGTCCTCGGTGCGATTGCGATCTTCGTCAGTATGCTCGGCAGCGGAAACATCGTGCAGGAACTGTCGTTCCTCATGTTGGGCCTCTCGGGAGAACTCCTCTTCCCGCTACTCCTCGTGGCGATGATCCTGTCGATCATGTTCGGCCTAGGGATGCCGACCGTCGCCGCGTACGTCGTCGTCGTGGTGTTCGTCGCACCGGCCGTCGGAGACCTCGGCATCTCGGAGTTCAACACGCACCTGTTCGTGTTCTACTTCGCGATCCTGTCGGCAATCACGCCACCGGTCGCACTCGCGGCCGTCATCGCCAGCGGTATCGCCGAAGCGGATTTCACCCAGGTGGCGAAGAAGGCGATGATCATGGGAGCGCCGCTGTTCATCCTCCCGTACACGATTATCTACCACCCAAGCATCGCTCAGTGGGGGAGTGACACACCGCTGACGTTCATCTACCTGCTCGCGACGTTCATCGCGATCGTCACCATCATCCACTTCAACATCGACTACAACAGGTACGTCTCCGTCGGCATCAAAACCGTCGGAGTGGGCGTGCTCGTTGCCATCATGTTCTGGGGAACGTCCACCATCCAGGCAGGCGGATTCGTTCTGGCGGTCCTCGTTGTCGTCGCGTTCCATTATATGGAACGTCAGGAGTCGGCAACGGCCGCTCCCGCCTGAAGACCCCTCTTTTTTCGAGTGCGGCTCATTGGATACGTCCGCTGGAATACTGCGGGACGAACGCGTCAACCGACGGACGGTCGACAGTGGTCCGTCGACGGTGATCCGTGCCGATTCGAACGCGAGAATCCTCTCCCGTTTCGACCGTGTCTCGAAGAAGCGAATCGACAGCATCGCGAGCGGAATGCGGACCGTTTCCGACGCGATTCGAGCCGGTCTTTCGGCCGGCGATCGGGGTATGCTCGGTTCGAACGGCGGCCGGTGAACGGGCAGTGCCGTCAGCGAGACCGAATTACGCCGAGTCTCCAACGACACCCGCATCAAGTAGCTCGGTGATCGTCTCCTCGTCGTAGCCGTTTTCGCCGAGGACGGCTCGCGTGTGTTCGCCGTTTCGCGGCGGCGACGACGCGGGCTCAAGCGAGTGTTCGGCAAAGTGAAACGGCATTCGCGTCGTCCGACACTCAGTCTCGAGGTGCTGATTGTACGTCTCGACGAACAGGTCCCGGTGGTCGGCATGGGGGTCGTCGTCGACCAGTTCGTCGATGGACTGAAGCGGTCCGACGGGAATGCCGGACTCGGCTAACGATTCGACGAGTTCCCGGCGATCGAACGCACCGAACTCGGACTCGAGTTCCGCCCGGAGGACGTCGCGGTTCTCCCATCGGTCCTCGGCGGTCCCGAAGCGATCGTCCTCGAGCAGGTCCGGCCGCTCGAGGGTGTCACAGAGTCGGCCGTACAGTTTCTCCGAGGCCGTCGCGAGGTAAAACGGCTGTCCGTCTCCGGCCTCGAAAATACCGTACGGGGCCATTCCGTAGAGCCCCGCTCCGGCGCGTTTGGGGAGTTCGTCGGTCGACGTATAGTGGGCGACCCAGTACCCCATCCACGTCGTGGCGACGTCGAACAACGAGAGGTCGATGTGGGTCCCGCTCTCCGATCCGTCGCCGATCAATCCGCCCATGACGAGCATCGCGCCGGTCAGCCCGGTCGAGTAATCGATCGCACTCGTTCCGACTCGAACCGGGTCGCCGTCGGTGGGACCGGTGACGCTCATGAGGCCGGACATCGCCTGTGCGACCGGGTCGTAGGCCGGATACTCCTCGTACGGTCCGTCCTGCCCGAACCCGGTGATCGAACAGTAGACGATGTCGTCGTTTTCCGCGCTGAGGTCCTCGTATCCGAGGCCGAAGCCCTCCATCACTCCCGGTCGGAAGCTCTCGACGACGACGTCCGCGTCGGCCGCGAGGTCGCGAGCGATCGCCCGCCCCGACTCGCTTTTCAGATCGAGACTGATACTTCGCTTTCCCCGATTGCACGACGCGAACATCGAGCCCTCGATAAGGGGCCTGAAGGCGTCTCCTTCGGGCGGTTCGACCTTCACAACGTTTGCGCCCAGGACGGCCAGCGACTGGGTGCAGATGGGGCCGGCGATCGACTGGGTAAAGTCAAGCACGTCAATTCCTCTCAGTGGTTGCATGCGAACAGTTCGATCCACGTGGCGCAATGGGTTATCACTTCTTACTCGCCGGTATCGGGAAGGCGCCGGATGCGGATTCGATCTCAGTTCGGCCGCTGCTGATCGCACGCTCGGTGACGGCCGACGGACCAGTCGCACCAAGCTCTATACCCCCTCCCCGCTAGAGTCGACGCGTAGATGAGCGGCAAATACTTCGAGGAGTTCGAGATCGGAGAAACGTTCGAATCGAGAACCCGGACGATCACCGAAGCCGACGTGACGTCCTTCGCGGGTCTCTCGGGTGACTACAACGAGATACACGTCAGCGAGGAGTACGCCGAGGAGACGATCTTCGGCTCTCGGATCGTCCACGGCCCGCTCGTGTTCAGTATCGGGCTCGGGCTGACGACGCAGATTGGCTACACGGAGGGGACCGTCGTCGGTCTCTACGGGATCGACAACATGCGGTTCCCGACCCCCGTTTTCCCGGGCGATACCGTTCGAACGGTCCAGGAAGTCACCGACCTCGAGGAGAAGGAGAAAGGCGGCGTCGTCACGCTCCGGACGACCGTTTCCAATCAGGACGACGACGTCTGCGTCGTCTGGGACCATCGGAAGATGGTCCAGTACGCCGACGACGAGTAACCGAGCCGATCGGCGGTGTCGCGACCACCGGGTCGATCCGAACGACTTCTCTGGCCCGTTTTTCGCGAGCGAGACCCTCGCTTCAACAAGAACTATGTGGACATGTGGCGGGTAACAGTACATGGGTTCGACACAGCGGGTCGCAGTGACCGGTATCGGGGAATCGCCGATCGGGAAGACGCCGGATATGGATTCGATCAACCTCTACGCGAACGCCTGTCTCGAGGCGGTCGACGACGCCGGCCTCGAGAAAGCGGATATCGACGGACTCGTCACCGGGTACTCACTCGTCGATCCGAAGCTGATGCACAGTACGGTCGTCGCCGATTACCTGGGATTGAATCTCACGTACAACGAGAGCCTTCGACTCGGCGGTGCGACGCCGTTCGTCGGGGTCTGTCACGCTGCGAACGCCGTCCGACAGGGTCAGTGTGAAAACGTCGTCGTCGCGTTCGGCGATAATCGGCGAACGGGATTCTCCAAGGGCGACGACGGGGTCAGCAGTCTCGCGACGGAGGTCGGCCACCCCGAGTTCGAGAACCCGTTCGGGCCACTGGTGCCGTCGATGTACGCGCTGATCGCACAGAAGCACATGGCGACGTACGGAACGACCGCGGAAGAGCTCGCAACGGTCGCGGTCGCCTGCCGCGAACACGCGTCGATGCGCGGGGCCGGACAGCACACCGAACCGATCGACGTCGACGATGTCCTCTCCTCGGGGCTGATTTCGTCGCCGCTGCACAAACTCGAGTGCGCGTTGATTAGTGACTGTGCCGGCGCCGTCGTCGTGTCCTCGGCCGATGCGGCCGAGGAGACGCGAGCCCCAGTCGAGCTGACCGGCTACGGGGAGGGACACGGGTCGGAGTACATCCACCGGCGCGACGACCTGCTGGAGACGCCCGCGGCAGCGAGCGGGACCACGGCGTTCGAGATGGCCGATCGCACCCCCGATGATGTCGACGTCGCGCAGTTGTACGACTGCTTTACGATCACGCCGCTCCTCCTCCTCGAGGATCTCGGATTCTGCGAGAAAGGCGAAAGCGGCTCGTTCGTTCGCGAGCGGGGGATCACGATCGACGGCGAACTACCGGTGAACACGCACGGCGGGGAACTCTCCTACGCCGGCGCGGGCGTCTTTCACATTCTCGAGGCCGCACGCCAGATCAGAGGGGATGCAGCGGAGACGCAGGTGGACGCCGACCTCGCGCTCGCTCACGGCGTCGGCGGCGTCCTGTCTACGAACGCGACGCTGCTGATGGAGGCGTGGTAAAATGACCGACAAACCCGTCCCGACGCCGTCGGAAGACACGACCCGGTTCTGGGACGCCTGCAACGACGGGCGGTTCGTCGTCCAGCGATGTACCGACTGCGGTCACGAGCGATTTTACCCGGCGGCCGCCTGCCCGAACTGCTGGCACACGGCGTCCGAAGAAGTCGAACTGGATGGGAGCGGAACCGTCGAATCGTTCACCGTCGTCCACCGCGCTCCGACGGAGGCGTTCGAGGGAGAGACGCCGTACGTCGTCGCGCTCGTCGCGATGGGGGCTGACGTGACGGTGATGGCGAACGTCCTCGCGGAGCCGGCGGACGTCTCCGTCGGCGATCCGGTGGAGCTGATCTGGGAGGAACGCGGCGACCAGCAGCTGTACCAGTTCGAACTCGCGGAGTGATCGCTGTCGATTTTTCAGACTCTCCATCCAGCACTGACGGAGTTGATACCCATCCCGATCGGTGTCGTCGGTATCACGGCCCCGACACGGCGACCAGTGGGTGTCGCTCCCAAACACTTACCCCAGATCAAGAGTAGGGACAGGTATGGAGGCATCGAAATCCACTGAGACGGACGTGTTACCCCTCGACGGAATCACCGTTGTCGATCTGACCCAGGTCGCAGCCGGCCCGTTCGCGACGATGGCCCTCGGCGACCTCGGCGCGGAAGTGATCAAGATCGAAGCGGTCGGACGCGGCGACCGAAGTCGGGACATTCAGCCCACACCAGCCTACTTCGACACCCTGAATCGGAACAAGTACAGCGTCGCCATCGACCTCAAGAGCGACGCGGGGCAGGAAGCGGCTCAGCGGCTCGTCGCCGACGCCGACGTGTTCATCGAGAGCACGAAACCGGGACGCGCCGAGTCGTTCGGACTCGGATACGAGACCGTGGCCGAGCTGAATCCGGAGCTCATCTACTGTTCGATCTCCGGATTCGGCCGCGACAGCCCGTACGAGGACCTGCCGGCGTGGGACATGCTGATCCAGGGAATGAGCGGGATCATGAGCATCACCGGCGAAGAAGGCGGGGAACCGCTGTGGTCGGGGCTTCCCAGCGGCGATCTCATCGCCGGTTCGTATGCTAGCCAGAGTGTTCTCGCCGCGCTGTACGCTCGAGAGCGAGGCCGCATCGACGGCGAGTGGATCGAAGTTCCCATGTTAGACGCCGCCATCACCTGGCTCACCGCTCGCGCCGGCTACACGTTCGGCTACGACGAGCCGTTCCCTCGACTCGGCACGCACCACCCGTCGATCGTCCCCTTCGGAAAGTACGACTGCGCCGACGGGCCGATCATCATCGCAGCGGGGACGCCGGACTTCTGGCGCGGCTTCTGCCGCGCGCTCGAGCGGCCGGAGCTGCTCGAGGACGACCGGTTCGCCACGATGGAAGACCGGGTCGAAAACCGGGAGGCACTGGACGACATCCTCGAACCGATTCTGGAATCGGAACCGAGCGAGTACTGGATCGATCGCCTTCACGCGGAAACCGTTCCCGCCGGCCCGATTTACGATACGAAAACGGTCTGGGAGGACGAACACGTGAAACAGCGCGAACTCCATCGGGTCATGGAACGCGACGACCGGGAGGACGCGGATGTGATCGATCAACCCGTCCACTTCGCCCAGCTCGGGACCCGACTCGAGGTCGCACCCCAGCAGTTGGGAGAGAGCACCGACTCGATCCTCGAGCGCCACGGCTACTCGGCGGACGAACTCTCCCAGCTTCGCGAGGACGGCGTCATCCAGTAGTGGACCGGAACCGGGGCCGTAACGAGGTGACGGAGGCCCGCAGCTATTCCGGGAGTGACTGACGGTGACCCATGACCGCGTCTGGCGTCGATCGGCCCCATTCCGCTCGGGACCGAAGAACTAAGTCGATTTGCGGCCCCTCTCAGGTATGGCTCGCATCCCGCTCCCGCGACAGTCGGATCTCCCGGCGGAGTATCAGTATCTCCTGAGCGAAGACGCGCTCGGCGAACTCGAATTGCTGCAGGCGATCGGCTCCAACCCGTCGGTCCTCCAGACGTACATGCGCCACGGGACCGCACTGTGGGAACACGCCGGACTCACCTCACGGGAGGTCGAACTGGTTATTCTGACGATCGCTCGAGAACTGGAAAACGAGTACGAGTGGCACCAGCACGTCGGACTCGCTCGAGACGTCGGCGTCGAGCACGAGGAGATCAGAGCGATTGGCACCGACCGCGTCGACGAGTTCGACACCGCGGACAGCGCGTTGCTCAGGTACGCGAAACTCGCTGTGAGACGGACGGTCGACGACGAGGCGCACGCGGAGATCGGTGCCCACTTCGACGACGAGACGATCGCGGGTATCGCGTCGCTGGTCGGCCACTACCTCGGCACTGCCGTCGTCATCGACGCGCTCTCGTTGCGTCCGGAGACCGCGTTCGTCGGCTGGGAGCCCGACGACGAGACGATCGAGACGTACGATCGCGACGACGAGTAGGTCGCAACTCTCGATCGAGGGCACGCGTTTACCCCTGGAACTGCTCGTCCGATGACTGAGTCGGACGACCTTGACCTCACTCGTTATTCGCCGACTCGTCGCCGAACGCGCCGTTCGCCTCGAGTTCGGCGTACCGATCGCTCAGTCCGACCGATTCGAAAACAGCCGCCGTGTTCTCGCCGAGATTCGGGGGGTCGCGACGGTGTGAGACGCCGATGTCGGTCCCCGCCAACGGCGTGAGCATCGCCTGAACCGTTTCGTCGTCGTCCGACTGAGTCTCCACGAGGAGGTCCAGCGCAGTCAGGTGCGGATCGTCGAGCAGTTCCGACGGGTGATTGACGGGAGCTGATGGGACGCCGGCGTCCAGTAGCGCGTCGACCACCGCTGACCGATCGCGGCCGCGAAGCGTCTTCTGAATCAGATCGTAGAGCGCGTCGTCGTTCTCCTGTCGCCCCTCGTTCGTCTCGAAGCGCTCGTCCGCGAGTAACTCCGGCGCGTCGATGGCCTCGCAAAACGCGGGCCAGTGGCGTTCGGTGATGACGCCGACGAACAGCCACTCGTCCGGTTCGGTCTCGAACACATCGTAGAGGCCGAACGCGGGATGGGAGGAGCCCAGCGGCGGATGGTCGCCGAAGAGCTGCGCGAAGATCGTCCAGTAGTGAGACCAGTGAGAGGCCGTTTCGAAGAGCCCGGCGTCGATCTTTTGGCCAGTCCCGGTCGTTTCGCGCATCCACAGCGCCAGCATCGCCCCGAACGCACCGTAGACGCCGGTTCCGATGTCGATCACCGACGTACCCGCCCGAAGCGGCTTTCCGCCCGGCTGGCCGGTCATCCGCATCATCCCCGACATGGCCTGGCCGACAACGTCCATCCCCGGCCGGTCCTCGTACGGGCCCCCCTGCAGGAAGCCGGCGATGGAGACGTAAATCAGGTCGTCGCGATCGTCGCTGAGCGCGTCGTACCCGATACCCAGTCGTTCGGTGACGCCGGGTCGGAGGTTCTCGACGACGATATCGGCCACCGCGACGAGTTCGTGGTAGGCCTCGCGTCCGGCGTCGCTCTGGAGATCGATCGTCGCGCTGCGCTTGTTCCGGTTGAGCGCCGTAAAGATTGCGTCGCCGGAGTCGCCGGACTGGCGAATCATGTCACCGGTTCCGGGCCGTTCGACTTTGATCACGTCGGCACCGAGATCGCCGAGCATGAGTCCCGTGAAGGGTGCCGCGACGAGGTTGCCGAGTTCGACGACGGTGATTCCGGACAGCGGAAGTTGCCTTGCTGATTCAGTAGTTGTCATCGTATGCGTGTTCGTCTCTGACGATGTGGTTCTCGGTGTTGAATCGTACTGTACTCGTCGGTCGGTCGGTAGCCCGTCGGCGTTCGGCTTCGCGGCGTTCCGATGAACGGCGACTCATCGATTCTCGAGCATATCGCTCGCGATGATGGTTCGCTGGATCTCGCTGGTTCCGCCGCCGACGGTGGAAATCTTCCCCTCGCGCCAGTAGCGTTCCATGTCGTTCTCGGGGAGAAATCCGGCACCGCCCATGATCTGCATCCCCTGCTGCGCGACCGTCTGAAACGTCTCGCTGGCCTTGAGTTTGGCCTGTGCGGCGAGGCGACGAGGGCTGGTGCCATGATCGATGTGTTCCGCCGCGTGGTACACGAGCTGGCGCGCGGCGTCGACCTCCGTCTGCATGTCCGCGAGCCGGTGTTTGATGGTTTGGAACTCAGCGATCGAGGTACCGAACTGTTCCCGTTCCAGCGCGTACTCGAGCGCCGTGTCGACGACCGTCTGGGCGTTGCCAACCATCGCGGCCGAAATCTGGGTCCGTTCGTTCGCGAAATGGTCCGTGAGTATCTCCCAGCCCTGTCCTTCCGCGCCGAGCCGGTTCTCGGCGGGCACCCGGACGTCGTCGAAAAAGACCTGGTTCGTGCCGGTCGCCTTGCGAACGACGGTGTCGAGTTTGGTCATCTCGATACCGTCGAGGTCGTTCGGAACGAGGAGCGCGCTGATCCCCTCGTGCTTCTCCGCGTCCGGATCGGTTCGAACGTACAAGTTGATGATGTTTCCGTCGACGTGAGCGGCCGACTGCCACATCTTCTCGCCGTTGACGACGTAGTGGTCGCCGTCCCGTTCAGCTCTCGTCTGCAGACTCGCGGCGTCGCTTCCGGTGCCGGATTCGGAGACGCCGATTGAGAACCGAACCTCGCCGTCGAGCAACTTCGGAATGAACCGTTGTTTCTGTTCTTCGGTCCCATACTCGATGAGGTTCCCGTATGAAAACGACGAGATAGCGACCGGGATGCCGAGATCGTAGCCGTACTTGCCCAGCGCCTCGAGCAGGATCACCTGTTCGATCATATCGCCGCCCTGCCCGCCGTACTCCTCCGGGACGAGCAACCCGATCCAGTCGTTTTCGACGACACCGTCGTAGATTCGGTGTGGATACTCCCGGTTCGCGTAGCACTCCCGACAGTACTCGACGCCGATTTTCTCGTCCATGAACTCGTGGACGATGTCCCGCCACATTCGGAGGGATGGATTGTTATCAATTATCACAGTGTACCGTTCTGCGACCGGAACCATATCTGTTACGCTGCCGCCGGTATGCGTCACGACTCACTGCGACGCGGGACAGTGCACGAGCGCCGCTCGAGTTCGAGACGACGGTCCCGATCGTGCAGCGATCGCGATCGAGGGAAAACGTTATTCCTCGACGTTCCGTGGACTCTCTCATGTCCGATGACGTAGTTACCGCCACCGTTACGGAAGGAGTCGGTCGCATGCAAATCGAACGTCCGGAGAGCCTGAACGCGTTCACCCCGCGCGTCCTCGAGGAGTTACACGACGCGATTCGGTCGTTCGAAGCGGACGACGACGTCCGTGCGATCCTGTTCACGGCCGCCGGTGACAAGGCGTTCTGCGCCGGTGTCGATCTCGGGGACGAAGGCGGGCTCTCGGAATCGACGCCGGAGGCGCTGGATACCGTCCACCGAGCACAGCGCGTGCTCAAGGCGCTCCGACGCACGCCGCTTCCCGTCGTCGGCGGCGTCAACGGCTACGCGATGGGTGCTGGGATGGATCTCGCGCTGGGCTGTGACATCCGAGTGGTCCGAGCCGACGCCGAACTGAGCCAATCGTACGTGAACGTGGGGCTGTCGCCGGGGGACGGCGGCGCGTACATGCTTCCCCGCCTCGTCGGCGAAGAGGTCGCGAAGGACCTGATCTTCTCCGGTCGCCGCATCTCCGGGACGGAGGCCAAGGAACTGGGTATCGCCTCGACGGTCGTCGATGGAGACGCCGAGCGCACTCGAGAGGTCGCCTTCGACCGGGCCCGCGAGCTGGCGGACGGGCCCACCGTCGCGCTCGGGAACGCGAAGCAACTCGTCAACGAGGCCCACGACGTCAACATGGAGACGGGGCTCGAGCACGCGATCGAGGCGCTCGGCGAGTGTCGCGAAACGGACGACCACGCGGAGGCCATCACCGCGTTCGACGAAAAACGAGAGCCCGAGTTCCGGGGCGAGTAACCTATCCGACCATCGTCAGCCCGCCGGAGACGCTCAGCACCTGGCCGGTGACGAACGCCGCGTCGTCCGATGCCACGAACGCGACGGCACCCGCGATGTCCTCCGGTTCTGCCATCCGTCCGAAGGGGATCTGATCCGCCATGCTACCGAGGATCTTGTCCCCCAGTTCCCGATCAACGAGACCGTTTCGTCGGCGTTCGCTTCGTCGATGTCGTTCACCACGACGACTGCGCCCTCCTCGGCGAGTCGCCGTGCGATACGCGACCGATACCGCGGCCGCTCCCGGTGACGATGACGCGCTTGTCGCTGAGTCCACGCATGCCGTTCACCAATGATAACACACCGCATAACGATTGCGGTCGAACGAAAACCCGACGCCGAAAGTCCAACGTTCAAACCCATATGCGGCGATAGAACCCGATTACGGTCGATCGAACCGGAATACGATCGCTCGGACATGGACGGAACTGATCGAATACCGCTCCCGGCCGCGACGTCACTCCCTATCCACGGGTTGCGATCCGGTGAACGATCGCGGAGTCTGTTCCTCCCTGTCGACGAACGCCTCGGCGCGGTCGCGGAACTCCTCGGAGTCCCAGACCGCGGCCGTCATGTCTCGAGCCATCTCCTGATTGACCATGCCGATGTTCGTCCAGGTCTTCATGATCGTCTTGATGGCGCGGTACGCTTGCGGGCTTTTGTTGGAGACGATGTCGTTCGCGAGGGAGACCGCCTCGTCTCGAGCGGCCCCGTCATCGACGACGCGGTTGACCAGGCCCCACTCCTGCATCTGCGACGCGGGGTACATCTCTCCGAGCAGCAGCATCTCTCGCGCCCGTTTCTCACCGACGAGCAGCGGGAGCAGTTGCACGCCACCGCCGGCAGCGGTCGAGCCCACACCGACTTCGGGCTGCCCGAACTTGGCCGATTCACCCGCGACGATCAGGTCACACCCCATCGCGAGCTCGTTGCCGCCGGCGGCGCAAACCCCTTCGATGGCGGCGACCGTGGGCTTGCCCGTATCCCTGAGTACGTCGATCGTCTCGAAGTACTGGCTCATCCAGCGCGTTCCCTCCTCGAACGCCATCTCGGTCAGGTCGCCGAGGTCGGCTCCCGAACAGAAGACATCGCCAGTCGTCCCGAGGACGATTGCATCGATCTCCGCGTCGCGGTCGGCCGCCGTGAACGCGTCGTCTAACTCCTGGATCGTTCGTAGATCGAGCGTGTTGTGCTCGGCCTCGTTGTCGAGCGAGACGCGGGCGACTCTGTCGTTCGCCTCGGCCGTCGTCACCGATATATTGTCAAAGGATGACATACAATGGAGGTCACGGTAGCCGTCGCAATAATTACTTTGTCCCATTCGATCGCTATCGGGGAGATGGGCCAGTACACGCTACTATGCCCCTCAAGTCGACCGGACAGGCTGATAACGCCGTGATCGGACCGACGCCGCCGCAATCTACGTCTGCTCGTCCGCGACTCGCGTGACCGCGGCACAAAGGTTAACGTGCGTTTCCCGTGAACTCGTGTGCATGTCCGTAACCCTCGACCGCGACACCGACCTGAATAGCGTCGCCCACCTCCAACTGGACTTCGGCGATCTGAACCTGTTCTCCCCCAACGCGATCGTTACCCTCCGTGACCGAGTCGAAACCGTCCCCGACGACGTTTCGGTCCTCACTATCGGCCCCGATGCCGACGACGGTGTCGGGGGACTGACCGCCGGTCTGAAACTCGACGAGGTGAAGGACTATTCCGTCTCCGAAGCGCGGGCGATGCTGACGAACCTGTACGAACTCATGCAAGGGGTCCGGAACCTCGACGCAGTCACCGTCTGTCGGTGCGGCGAGTACGCACTCGGCGGCGGGCTCGAGCTCGCGATGTCGTGTGACTTTCGCGTCGCGACCGAGGACGCCGCGCTCGGACTCCCGGAGATCGACGCGGGGCTCGTCACCGGCATCCAGGGCGGACTCCTCGTTCGACTGGTCGGCCTTCAGGCCGCAAAGGAGATCGTCTACACGGGTGAACCGGTTTCCGGGCTGGACGCCGAGGAACTCGGGTTAGTCAACCGGGCGGTCGCGCCGGACGCGTACGTCGAGACCGTCGACCACCTCGTCGAAACGCTGGCGAGCAAGAGCCCGCGCATCATCCAGTGGCAGACGCAGGTCTTTCGGGCGCTCCGATCGAACGGCGTCGAATCGGGTATCGATCACAGCCTCGAGACGATCGCCGCCTGTTTTGATACGTACGATCAACAGGAGGCGATGACGGCGTTCCTCGAGAACCGGGAGCCGGAGTTTCAGGGGCGGTAAGCGGTCCGGCGATCCGAACGCGACGACGGAAACGACGCTAGCTATTTATCGGTCGCTTTCGTCGAACCGTCCATGCCGAAGTTATTCGAAGACCTGGACGAAGGAGAGACGTTCGAGAGCGGAACGCACACGGTGACGAAATCGGAAATCGTCTCGTTCGCGGAACAGTTCGATCCGCAGCCGTTTCACGTCGACGAAGCGGCGGCCGAGGACTCGATGTTCGGCGGGTTAGTCGCCAGCGGACTGCACACGCTCAGTCTCGCAACCCGGCTGACCGTCGACGACTGTCTCAGCGAAATAGCAAACATGGGCGGTAGCGGCATGGACGAACTTCGATGGTACACGCCGGTTCGTCCCGGCGACACGCTCACCGTTCGCGCGGAGATTCTCGAGAAGACGCCGAGCGACAGCCACCCTGATCGCGGATACGTCGACTTCAAGCGCCGGGTCTATAACGACGACGGAGACGAAGTGATGTCGGTCATCTCGCACAACATCGTTCGGCGACGAGCAGCCGACGAGGACAGCTGACCGTCCACGAGCGGGGGTCCGCTGTCAGTCCGGTGCGATACCGCTCGAGGTTCTTCCCCCTCGAAGTCGTGGGGCGGTTCGAATCCCGTTCCCAATCGAAGGCCTGAAGCCGTTAAAACGACCGATAACGCGTCTCTGACGGAAAGTATCGGTATCCGTGACCGACTCAGTAAGAGCGCGGAAGATCGAGGACGTGCTGTGCGATGTAGTTTTTGACCATTTCGTTCGAGATCGGTGCGAGCACGTTGATCATGACTTCGCGCCAGTATCGCTCCACGTCGTACTCCCTCGCGTACCCCATTCCGCCGTGAACGCGAACGGCGCGCTCGCAGGCCTCGATCGCGTCCTCGCTCGCGCGGAGTTTGACGGCGTTAGCCTCTGGACCCGAATTTTTGTCGTTGTCGTACAGCCACGCGGCCTTCCGAATCATCAGTTCCGCCTGCGTCAGTTTGGTCCACGAGTCCGCGAGCGGATGCTGAATTGCCTGATAGCTGCCGATGGAGTTGTCGAAGACTTCGCGCTCCCTGGCGTAGGATGCGGCTGTCTCGAGTGCGGCCTGTCCGGTTCCGACGGCGTTCGCAGCGATGCTGATCCGCTCGGAGTTCGCGAACGAGAGGAGGTATTTGAACCCGTTTCCTTCCTCGCCGATTCGATCTGCGGCCGGAACGCGGAAGTCTTCGAACCAGACCTCGTTCGAGTCCGCCGCGCCGCGGCCGGCCTTTGGGATCTCGCTCACGTCGACGCTGTCCATGTCCTTGTTGAACTCGGTGAAAAACAGCGTGAGGCCGCCGAATCGGTCGCTCGACTCGCGCGGTTGCGTCCGCGCGAGGAGCATGATGACGTCCGCCTCCTGCGCCTTCGAGGTCCAGATCTTCTGGCCGTTCACGACGTATTCGTCGCCGTCTCGCTCCGCAAACGTCTCGATCTGTGACGTATCGGTCCCCGCGTTCGGTTCCGTGACGCCCGTACAGACCATGACCGCTCCATCGGCGATATCCGGCAGGTACCGTTCCTTGTGATCGTCCGACCCGTACTCCACCAGCGGGGCGGCGCTGAAGACGTGGTGTGACGTGATCGACGTGCCGGCCATCGCAGCGCCGGAGCGGGCGATCTCCTGCTGGATGATGCTCGCCTCCTGAACGCCGTACCCTTGTCCGCCGTACTCCTCTGGAATCGTGACGCCGCACCAGCCGCCGTCGGCGAATTCCTCGTAGAACTCCCACCCGAACTCGTGTTGCATGTCTTTTTCGCGCCAGTACTCGTCGCCGAATTGGTCACAGAGGTCCTGAATCTCGCTTCTGATGAGTCGTTGCTCATCGCTGAGCTCGAAGTCCATACTGTGTCAGTTTCGGGAAGAGGACTTATATGCATCGGTGGTCGGAACGCCGAACGCCCGTTTCGGGACCTCCGAACCGTACTGCTGGCAATGCTAACGACTAACTAGCGACCGGTCGTAGGGCCACTGATGTCTGAGAAGGTCCTGCTCGACGTTTCGGATCGAATAGCTACGCTGACCGTCAACAATCCGGACAAACGGAACGCGATGGATCAGGAAACACGGACCGCGCTCCGCGACCGGCTTGACGATATCGACGCGAACGACGATATCGGGGTCGTCGTCCTCCGGGGAAAAGGCGACTCGTACATCGCCGGCGGCGACATCGAGGCGTTCGCCGAGTTCGACCGAGTCGATGCGCTCGAGTACCTGACGAACTACGGACAGGGACTGTACAACGACGTCGCTGATCTCACCGTGCCGACGATCGCCGCGATCGACGGCTACGCCTTCGGCGGCGGCCTCGAAGTCTCGCTCGCCTGTGATCTGCGCGTCGCGACGCCGGACGCGACGGTCGGGCTCCCGGAAGTCGGCCTCGGGATCCTCCCCGGCGGTGGCGGCACCCAGCGCCTCGCTCACGTCGCGGGTGCCGGCGTCGCGAAGGATCTCATCTTCACCGGCCGTGCGGTCGACGCCGAGGAGGCCGCGACTCTCGGGATCGTCAACCGCGTCTACGAACCGGACGAGTTCGACGACTCCGTCCGCAAGTTGGCGGAAACCATCGCCGCGAACGCGCCCCTGGCGCTCCGACTGGCGAAGGAGTCGATCAACCGCGGGTTGGACGACGAAGGGGGGCTCGATTTCGAGCGGATCGCGTGTGCGTTCCTGTTCGGGACGGCGGACCAGCAGGAGGGCGCAGAAGCGTTCCTCGAGAAGCGCGATCCGGCCTTCGAGGGGCGTTGATACCGGGGGCGCAGACCTTCCGGCGTTCCGCGCCAGTTACCCTCGAACCGCGATGGGGGATCCGAGACGATTCGCATTATCGATCGACCGTTGGGCGTGAGTACGGTGAAGGCGAGGACGCGTTGCGAGTGGGTTCCGAACGGGGTGCTCCAGTGCCGATCGCGATCCCCGATTTGCAACCAGTTACTGACAGCGTGGAACCGAATCGACTGAAACCGACGATGGCGCCGCTTCAGCGTCGAAATCAGTCGTCTTTCGCCTCCCGATCCCAGTGAACGGGGTTCTCCGCCTTCTCTCGAGTTCGAAGCTTCTCCTTCTGGATTTTGCCCGTCGGCGTGTACGGAAACTCCTCGACGAACTCGATGTACCGCGGCAATTTAAACGGTGCGAGGTCATCTCGACACCGGTCGACGATCGCCGCTTCGGAGAGTTCGCGATCCGCCTCGACTCGAACGAGCGCCTTCACGACCTCGGTGTAGAACTCATCCGGGCTCGGGATGACAGCGACTTCGTCGACCGCGTCGAGGGACTTAATGACGCCCTCGACCTCGTATGAGGAGATGTTCTCGCCCCCTCGTCGGACGATGTCCTTCTTCCGGTCTAGGAAGTAGACGAACCCGTCCTCGTCGATCTTCCCGTAGTCGCCGGTGTAGAACCAGCCGTCGACGATCGCCTCGTCGGTCTTCTCCGGCTGGCGATGGTAACCGGCCATCACCGCCGGGCACCGCTGGACGATTTCGCCCCGTTCACCGCGCGGAACGTCGGTTCCGTCCTCGTCGACTATTCGAATTCGCTTTTCGGCCGGCGGCAGTCCGATACTACCGATGCGGCGCTTGCCCTCGTCGACGGGGTTGAGCACCAACAGCGGATCCTCGGTGAGGGAGTAGCCTTCGACGACTCGCAGACCGAATCGCTCCTCGAACGATTCGATGAGCTCCGGCGGCGTCCCCGCCGAAAAGACTCGTTCGACGGGGTTGTCCGCGTCATCGCTGGATTCGGGGCGGTTGTCCAACATCTTCAACATACTTCCCATGGCATTGAACTCGGTGATGTCGTGCGCTCGGCACCACTCCCACCAGCGGGAGGAGGAGAACCGCTCGTAAATGACGACCGCCGCGCCCGCCGCGGCTGCTCCGAGCAGCGAGTACACCTGGGCGTTCGCGTGGAAGAGGGGAAGCGCCGTCAGTAGCGTGTCCGCGCCCGTCAGTCCCATCCGCTTCTGGAAATCGACGGCGCTCACCGTCCAGTTTTCGTGCTGACACTCGACGGCCTTCGGCGGGCCGGTCGTCCCCGACGTGTACATGTGGAGGCCGATCGACTCGGCGTTACCGTCGTGGGTCGGACGTGCCGGCGACTGCTCGTCGGCCGCCGCCGGTAACGCGTCGTACCCCTCGACGGGGTCTACTGTCACGATTCGCTCGACGGTCGTCTCGTCCGTCGCTTCAACGGCGACCTCGAGCAGGTCGGCCGTCGTCACCAGAACCGACGGCCGCGAGAGTTCGACCGAGTGACGGAGTTCGGACGCCGTGTACTGAGGATTGGCAGGGGCCGTAACGCTATCGAGGTAGGCGTTCGCGAACAGCAAAAACACGAATTCAGGCCGGTTCGGAAGGAACACGCCGACCCGATCACCGGATTCCACACCGAACGCCGAGAGCGCGTTCGCGTATTGTTTCGATCTGTCGGCAACCGCCTCGAACGTCCAGTCGGTCGGTCCGTCGTCGTCGGGAACCGTCACGAACGGTTTTTCCGGCGTCTTTTCTACCCGCGACTCGAGGAGTTGCTCGATTCGCATCATCGTTCTATGTGATAGGGTAACGTCTACTAATACCGTTTCGTTAGTGCTTCGTCGTCCGTCCGACCGAGTAAAACACCGTTCGACCGAGCGAAGCGACCCGCAGGCCTGAAACGGACGAGACGACGCAAGCGACAGCCGGTCGGCGCGGGCGGTCGCCATCTAAGCACAAGTCCGGTCGTCGGCCGCGAACTACGACAGGACGCGCTGCCAGTGTTCCTCGCCGCGGTACGGCGCGTACAGCGAGATCCGATCGATATGGGTGTACCGCTCTTCGATCTCGTCTCTGAGTTCGTCGTACGTCCCCTCAACGGAGAACGTCTCGACCATCTCGTCGGTGACGAGCGCGGGCATCTCGTCCCAGCGGTCCTCGACCGACAGCTCGTGGAGGTCGTCGCAGACGTTCTCCCAGCCGTGGACTGCGAAGATTCGCTTGTAGGTCCGCGTCGACCCGTAGAACGCGATTTGCCGTCGGATCTCCTCCCGCGCCTGCTCTCGCTCCGCGTCGGTCTCGCCGGTGATCGCGAACACGTTGGTCACCAGCGTCACGTCGTCCGGGTCTCGATCGGCTCGAGCCGCACCCGTTTCGATGTCCGGAACGACTTCCCGTTCGATATACTCTGGGGAGTTGAGCGGGTGGACGTGCAGTCCGTCACAGCACTCTCCCGCGAGCGTGACGTTGTAGGAATTGACGCCCGCGATGTAAATCGGGACGTGGGAGTGCTCGATCGGTTCCGGACGCCAGTCCGCCGGACAGAGCGTGATCGAGTAGAACTCACCCTCGTAGCTGGGATGGCGGTCTTCCTCCCACGACGCCCAGATCTCCCGGAGCACCTCCACGTACTCGCGGAGTCGCGGGCCGGGCGAATCCCACTCGACGTCGAATCGCCGTTCGATGTGACCCTTGACCTGCGTCCCGAGCCCCAGCACGAATCGGCCGTCCGCCAGGGACTGGACATCCCACGCCGTGTAGGCTGTCACCATCGGGCTGCGGGGGAACGCGACCGTGATGGCCGTTCCGAGATCCATTCGATCGCTCCCGTTCGCCAGCTGCGTCGTCAGCGTGAACGGCGAGTGCGTCGTCTCGGTGACCCACGCGCCGTCGAAACCCACATCCTCCGCCGCCCGAGCGAGGTCGTCTGCCTCCGTGATGGCCGGTGAGGCGAGATTTGCGTCAAACTTCACGCGTGTACCGTCATCGGAGATCGGAATAAACCTTCCGAGCAACTAGTCCGACCCATCGGTCTCCGCGCGTCGGAGCAACCGGGTTCCGACCACGGACTGGTCGCCGATCCGCTCGAGTCACTCGCGCGTTTGGATGAAATCAGAAGTATTCGATCGGCATCGGACGAGCAGCCCGGTCGTTCGACTCGTTCTGTGACGGAGTGATCGAACGACCGTTTTCGACGGTTGCACTCCGCTCAGCCAATGATTCCCGCTTCGTGTAGCGCCTCGATTTCGGCGTCGTCGTAGCCGAGTTCGCGGAGGGCATGAGACGTGTCGGCACCGAGCGGCCGCGGATCAGTGTGGACCGGCGCGTCGAACTCGCCGAAGTCGACCGGATAGCGGATCACCGGAATCGAGTCGTCGCCGGCAGCGGTGGTGAGTTCCTGCACCAACCCTTGTTGTTCGGTGTACTCGTCCTCGAGCGCCTCGAGGGTGTTCCGAACGGGGCCCGATGGAACGCCGTGTTCCTGCAGGATGTCGAACCACTCCGCAGTCGTTTTCCGCCGCATGATGTCGTCCGTGATCTCGTACAGTTCGTCCATGTTCGCCGTTCGATCGGCTCCGGTCTCGAATCGCGGATCAGTGATAAGGTCCTCTCGGTCGATCGCGCGGCAGAACTTCGGCCAGAGTCCGTCGCTCGCAACGGCGACGACGACGTACGAGTCGGCCGTCTCGTACACCTTGTACGGCGCGACGGTCGAGTGTCTGTTTCCGACACGGGGGTACGGTTCGTTTTCCACGCCGCTCGCAGTCGCCCGAATCCCCAGCCAGGACATGATGCAGTTGAGCATCGAGACCTCGATGTACTCCCCGCCGGCATCGTTGACGTCTCGATCGTACAGCGCACCGGTGATCGCCTGGACGGCGTACATCGACGCCGCGATATCGGCGATCGGGATGGACGTGTTCGTCGGCGGTCCGTCGGGCCAGCCGTTGATACTCATCGAACCGCTCATCGCCTGTGCCACCATGTCGTACGCGGGGTTGTCCTCGTAAACCGAATCCGATGCGAACCCCTTGATCGAACAGTAGACGATCTCCGGGTTCGCCGCCGACACGGCGTCGTAATCGAGGCCGAACCCCTCGGCGGTGCCGGCCTTGTAGTTCTCGACGAAGACGTCCGCCTCCTCGAGGAGTTCCATCACGAGGCGTTGCCCGCGATCCGAGCGGAGGTCAACCTCGATCGAGCGCTTGTTGCGATTGAGGGCGACGAACTGGGAGCTCACGCCGTCGACGAACGGCGCCAGATTTCGGGAGATGTCCCCGGACTCCGGTCGTTCGACCTTCACTACGTTTGCACCCATGTCGCCGAGGTGCATCGTCGCCACCGGTCCGGACACCATCTGAGACAGATCGACCACTTTGATCCCGTTCAGGAAGCTCATAGACGGTGGATTATCCCGGACCCAATTACGTGTTTGGGCGTCGGGTTCCGTTCGACGTCCGCGGGAATCCGATACGAACCCGTCCGCGACGGTCCGATGCGAACACATTTGACGACGAGTGTATTTCTCAAGACCATGCAACCGTTCCTCGACGACGTTTGCGTCCTCAATCTCACGTGACTGCTTCCGGGCCCGTACGGCGGGAAAATTGCTGCAGGATTCGATGGTCCGTCGTCTCATGGCCGATTCGCTGATCGGTAGCCGATACGCTCGTTGGTTGTCGAACGCACCGAGACCGAGGGCTCGGTCTACGAGACGGCGGCCAGCGCGGTCCGAATGTCGTCCACGCTCGAGCCCGGCGGGAAGTTCATCACGACCATATCGGCGCCGGCGTCGTGCCACTGCGAGCAGGCGCTCGGCGCATCGTCGGGCGTTCCGACGAGGCCGATGTCCTTGACCAGTTCGTCGGTGACCAACTGCGCCGCAGCGTCGCGGTCACCGTCTTGCCACGTTCGGTGGACCTCCATCGCAACGTCGTAGCCCGCGTCGGCGATCGCGTCACGGTAGGGCTCCGCGGAGCCGGCGTACGTGGCCACGTGTCGTCGCACGCGATCGTAGGCCGCGTCGATGTCCTCGTCGATGGCCGTCGGAACGTATGCGTAGACGTCGATGGCGTCGGCCGACCGCTCGCGATCTCGAGCGGCGCCGTACACGTCTTCGGCCAGATCGCCGAGGACGGTCTTCGGAACGAGGTGGGGAAGCCAGATATCGCCCTTCGCACCGGTCAGCCGGCGGTTTGACGGGCCGAGGGCCGCGACCGCGATCGGAATCTCGTCCTGAACCGGGGTCTCGAGTAGCCGGCCGCCGGACGGCGAGTAGAAGTCACCGTCGTAGTCGAGACGGTCGCCGGTCCACCCCGCTCGGATTATGTCGATGTACTCCGCCGTCCGTGACACCGGCCGTTCGAACGGCAGTCCGTGAACGCCTTCGATCAGCGGCGGAGTGCTCGTCCCGAGGCCGAGGACGACGCGACCGTCGGAGATTCCGTCGAGTTCGGCCGCGCTGAGGGCGATGAGGCTGGGGGAACGCGAGAACACGTTGGCGATCCCTGCTCCGATCGTGACGGTCGACGTCTTCGAGGCGATCCACGTTAGGTCGATAAAGAGGTTCGAACTCGCGGACTCGCCGGTGAATACCGCGTCGATGCCGAGTTCGTCGGCGGACTCGGCGAGCGGCAGTCGTTCCTCGCGGTCGAGATACGTCGGTAGCATCAGGCCAACTGTCATGGGTTCCCTACCCAATGCGTCCATATCACACTTGTGTTATTTATACAACAGCACCAGCACAGTCACTACGATGGCGTCGTGGCGCCCCGTGCTCTCTTCCGCTCAAAACGAGGTGCTAGGTGGGGTGAAGACAGATCAAAGTAGGTGGTAATTGATAACACACAACAAAACGGTTAAGGGACGCTTCGCTGTACCTCGAGTGATGTCGTTCGAGCTCATCGACTACGAAGTCACCGACCACACGGCCGAACTGACGATGCACCGGGATCCGGTCAACGCGATCAATCACGACCTCACCGAGGAGGTCAACGACGCGTATCGGCTCGCGGCCGACGACGATTCGGTCCGATCGATCATTCTGACGAGCGCCTTCGACCGCGCGTTCAGCGCCGGTATGGACCTCGAGATGATGGCGGGCGGCTCGGGTCTCGAACTGCGTCGGTTCCTCGAGACGCTGTACTTCGACATGCACGATCTCCAATACCGGATGGGAAAGCCGACGATCGCCGCGCTCACCGGACCGGCACGGGCGGCGGGGGTGACGCTGGCGGTCTCGTGCGACGTGATCGTCGGCAGCGAAACGGCGTCGATCGGCTATCCCGAGATCGACGTCGGGCTCATCCCGGCGATGCACTTCGTCCACCTGCCGCGACAGATCGGCCGGCACAAGGCGTTCGAGTTGCTGTTTACGGGCGATCCCATGGAGGCACAGGAGGCCGCCGACAGGGGGATCTTCAATCGCGTCGTCCCGCAGGATGAGGTCCTCGAGACCGCCCACGAGCTGGCGGCGTCGTTCAACGAGAAATCGCCGCTCGTGATGGAACTCGCGCGAGACTCCTACATGCGCTCGCAGGATCTAGACTACCGACGGAACATCGAGAACGTCGTCGAGACGATCTGCAACATCGTCGAGACCGACGAGGCACAGGAAGGCCTCCGGGCCTACGTCGAGGGCAGGGAACCGGAGTGGTGAGACAGTGTCACCCGACGGTCGCTGCGCTGTCAATCGATCATATCGAACGCTCGAGCGCGCTCTAAAATGTCTTCGCCACGCTTGATGTGTGCGATATCGATCATCTCCCCCTCGAACCGGACAGCGCCGCGGGACTCCTCGAGTTCCGCCGTCTCCATCGCTTCCATCACCCGCTGCCAGAACGCCACGTCGTCCTCGTCGGGGGTAAAAATCTCGTTGATCGGCTCGACGTGGCTCGGATGGATGACCTGGTAGCCGGTGTAGCCGAGCGACCGAAGCCGCTCTGCTTCCGTTCTGAGCCCGTCCACGTCCTCGACGTTCGTCCACGCCCCGCCGAAGAACTGCTCGACGCCGGCCGCTTTGCCGTCGAGGAGAACTTTCGATAGCATGTGGAGTTTTTCGGTTCCTTCTTCGGTCCACTCCCAGCCGAGCGCCCGCTCGACGTCAGCACCGCGGCTGGTTCCGCCGACGATGGCGGCGACCCGGTCGCTCGCCTGACACAGTTCGTGAGCGTTGTAGAACCCGCGCGGCGTCTCCGGGAGCGCGATGATTTCGGTTGGACTGTCGATTCCGCGCCTCGCTTCGAGATACGAGAGGACGTGATCGGTGCGCGTTATATACTCCGTTCGCGGGAGTTTCGGGACGATGACGGCGTCCAGTCGGTCGTGAACGACCGCGTCGAGATCAGCTTCGAACAGCCCGGTATCGGGTGCGTTGAGACGGACGGTGATGGTCTTGTCAGTGTCCCACTGCTCGTACGCATCGGCGACGACCTCGCGTGCGTGTTCCTTCTCGCTGGGGGGGACGGAATCCTCGAGGTCGAAGATGAACGCGTCGGCGTCGTACTTTTCGGGCGCCTCGAGCACCCAATCCTCGTTGTTTGCGGGGATGTACAGAATCGATCGAATCGGACGCATCGTCACTCGTCCTCCGGTTGGAGGAGCATGAGTGCGATCCGCGTGCACTCACAGACCAGTTCTCCGTCCTGTGTGTGGCCCCGATGCTCGAACGTGACGATGCCGCTGTCGTCTCGGGAATCGCTCAGTCGCTTCTCGAGCACCTCGGTCTCGGCGTAGAGCGTATCGCCGATGAAGACGGGATGTGGAAATGCAATCTCTTCGAATCCGAGGTTTGCGACGGTCGTTCCGAGCGTGAGATCGTGAACTTGCAGGCCGACGACCGTCGAGAGCGTGAACATGCTATTGACGAGACGCTGCCCGAATTCGGTCCCCGCCGCGTAGTGAGCGTCGAGGTGCAAGGGTTGCAGGTTGACGGACAGCAACGACCACAGCGTGTTGTCGAATTCGGTGACGGTTCGACCGGGCCGGTGTTCGTACACGTCACCGACTGCTAGCTCTTCGTAGTACTTCCCGCGTGTTTGTGTCGACATCTCACAGAGAGGACTCGCTCAACGGACAAAAGTATTTGGGTCTCGTTCACATGGAGGTGTGACCGCCCTTATTCCACGCGTACCGGTCGAACGCAGTCGAGGACGATTCCCGTCCCGCCGTGTTCGATCTGTTCGGCGACGGAGACGGGTTCGACGGCGCGTATCCAGTCTTCGAGCGCTGGAAGCCCCTCGTGATACTCGAGGACCGGCGGGTGGAAGAGAAACGGGGTCTCGCCGGCTTCGGCCTTCGCTCGCAGTCGGCTCGTCGCCTCCGCGGGAGGATGCTCCTCGAGTAGCCTCGTGTCGAACGGCGTTACCGGTTCCACGAGTTCGACGTCCGTGAGATCCCGATCCGCTCGTCCGAGTACCCAGTCGAACCCGACGTCCTCGACGGCCCGAACTGCACCATCGCTGAGTCGCCGGAACGGGACGAAGAACCCGCTTGGCGAGATACCCGTCGCATCCTCGATGGCCGCCATTCCGGTGGTGATCGCATCGTGTGCCGTGTCGTACGACAGGTCGGCGTACGCGTGGTGTCGATGAGAGTGAAACGTGATCTCGTGGCCGTCGGCGTCGAGCGTTTCGATGATCTCGGCCTGTTCCTCCGCATCCCGGCCAAGGAACGCGAAGCTCCCCGTCGCGCCGTTCTCCCGGAGCAGCGCCGAGACCCGCTCGAAGTCCGCCAGTTCGTATTCTGCGACGCAGAACCACGCTTTCCACCGGTGTCGTTCCGGCAGCTCACCGTCGGTGAACAGACTCAACCACGTTTCGAACTCTCGTAACACCGCGGGACTGGCATCTGTCATATCACGTACCTCGTCTCCTACTCACCGGTACACCGATTAAACCTTCCGCAGGGGGTCGACGGTATCGCGATCGTCCGCCGCTGGTATCGCAGTTCCCAGCTCCCGACGCTTCTCTCGGTCGTCGCTTCTCTCGGTCGTCACTTCTCTCGGTCGGCGGTTTCGGCTCGAGGCGACGCTCGAGCCGGGTTTCGACTACGCGTCCGCCGGAACGAAGACGGGAATCGAGACATCCTCGTCCTCGGTATCGACGAACCGGACCTCGACGCGCGCTCCGATGGCGACGTCCTCGGGGTCGGCATCGATGTTCGTCATGATCCGGGGCCCCTCGTCGAGTTCCACGTAGGCGACGACGAGCGGCAGATCGTCTTCGGGCCAGCCACTCATCGTTCGAGCAGTCGAGTACGAGTAGACCTCGCCGCGGCCCGAGGCTTCACGCCATTCCACCTTCTCGCTGAAGCAGTCGGGACAGAGCGATCGCGGGTAGTGATACACGAGTCCGCAATCGGCACACTCCTGGACCAGCAGCTCGCCGCTTGAGGCGGCTTGCCAGTAGCGGTCGGTTTCGGGGTTCACTTCGGGAACGGGCCGGGGTTCCCAGGTCATCGGCCTTCCCCTCCGAGAACGACGGTCGCCGCACCGTGACGAGTCGCGATGCTGCCGCCCGTTCCGTGGGCAAGCGCGATGTCGGCATCGACTTGCACTTCGGGGTTCGCCTCGCCGCGGAGCTGGCGAACGGCCTCGATGACTTTGGTCATCCCGCCACGGTTCGCAGGGTGATTCGAGCAGAGGCCGCCACCGTCGGTGTTGAACGGAAGGTCTCCGTCCGGTGCCTGTAGCGTGCCGCCTTCGACGAACTCGCCGCCCTCGCCCTTCTCGCAGAACCCTAGATCCTCGATCGCCTCGAGAACGGTGATGGTGAAGGAGTCGTAGATCGACGCGTAGTCGATGTCCGCGGGACCGAGACCGGCTTCCGCGAAGGCGCGTTCGCCGGATGACTCGGCCCCGGTACGCGTGATATCGATGCGTCCGGCATCGTGGTGTGAGGGCGCTTCGCCGTGGCCGAGCACTTCGACGGCCTCGCGATCGAGATCGTCGCGGACGTCTTCGGAAACGAGTACCAGCGCGCCGCCGCCGTCCGAGATGACACAGCAGTCGAGCAGATGGAGCGGATCGGCGACGACTCGAGACTCGACGACATCTTCGACGGTCACCGGGTCCTGAAACATCGCGTCGTCGTTGTACTGGGCGTGCTGGGACGCAGCGACGCGGATTTCCGCAAGCTGTTCGGCCGTCGTCCCGTGCTCGTGCATGTGGCGCTGTGCGGCCATGCCGTACATCGTGATGTTCGTCGCGCCGTAGATCCGCTCGAAGCTGTCCTGGACGGTCCGTATCTCTCGCGCTCCGGACCCCGTCGCCTGGCCGCGCGACCGCGGCCGGCCGGCAAGCGTAATGAGCGCAACGTCGCACTTTCCGTCACGGATCGCGCTGACCGCGTGGCCGACGTGCGCGATGTACGACGAACCACCGTAGTCGGTCGTGTCGACGTACGACGCGTCAATACCGAGGTAATCCGCGATAACGAGCGGGGAGAGTCCGGATTGATACTCGGGGACGCCAGCGGTGAAGAGCCCGTTGACGTCGTCTTTCGACAGGCCCGCGTCAGCGAGTGCTCCTTTGGCTACTTCCGCGTGTAACTGCATCGTCGATTTGTCCGGTGCCTCCCGCGTCGGATGTTCGAAGGCTCCAGCTATGTACGCTGGTTCGCGTTCTGTCATCACGTCTACTGAGAGGGTCGGTTATCCTAAAACTTTGCGTTGGGTTACTTCCGACTCACGGCGCCGTTTCGGGGGATATCGCGAACTCTCGAGAACCGATCTCGGAAGCGCGCCCGGACACGGACGACAGTGTCGAACGTTCCGCCAACTCGTACACACGCTGATAGTATTTCGAGTTTCGGTCGTCGATTCGAGCGAACGACCGAGGCCACTCACCGTGGACCGACTCGAGTGGGGCAGCCATCCCCTCTCTCGGCATTCCGGAGTACGGAACGGGTTTTCTCCCATTATTCCGCACTCATTCCGTCCAAGAGCCACTCTTTATCGCTTTCTCGAGATATTCGTCACTCCGATCTCTGTTCCCCGATACAGAATGATATGCATATCAATAGTATCTCCCTGTTTCTCGTTCTATTCATCTCCTTTCCAAGTATATGATTGTAAAGTACTGATCGTCTCTCTCGTCGAGATCGGCCGTCGATACGCACAGTACCCGTAATTGCCGGAGTAACGAGGCGAGGGGTCCGTCAGTCGCAACTCACGATCACGATAGCAGTTCCGTAATACGGAACGCATATTGGTTCCCCCATTCACACTGAACGCGTTTCGTAGACCGCGATCGGCGCTGCTACTGGTGGGAAGACGTTCTAACCATTCACCGGGTTCGGACGGCCGATGTGTATCTCGTCGGGATCCGCTGTTCCGGCCGCGATGACTCGCAACAGTACTATTATGTGAGAAGGCAATAAACCACGAATCGTGTCTGAAAAATCACTCGCCGAGAAGTTCGACTTTACAGATGACAGTGTCGCCGTGACCGGCGGTGCGAGCGGTATCGGTCGGGCAGTCTGTGAAACCTTCGCCGCACACGACGCGAACGTCACTATCGCCGACGTCGACATCGATGCCGCCGAAACGGTTGCGGCGACCATCGAAGAGGAGTACGATACTCGAGCGCTGGCGATCGAGACGGACGTCTCGTCGTACGACGACGCCACCGAGATGATCGAGACAACCGTCGACGAGTTCGGCTCGATCGACGTCCTCGTTAACAACGCCGGCCTGAGTACGGGCACGTCTTCGTTCCTCGAGTCGACGCCCGAAGACTGGGATCGAGCGGTCGGCGTGACCTATTTCGGGACGATGAACTGTACGCACGCCGCCCTTTCGCACATGGTCGACCAGGAAAGCGGTTGCATCATCAACTACGCCAGCGATTCGTACAAGGGGAACGATCCGTCCCTCGCCGTCTACGGCGGCGCGAAGGCCGGGAACGTCGCGTTCACGAAGAACGTCGCCAAGGAAGTCGGTGAACACGGTATCCGGATGAACGTCGTGTCTCCCGGAACAACCGAGACGCCCGCGACCGAGGAGTGGCTCGCAGAGTATCGGGAAAAGGTCCTCGAGTCGTATGCGCTGAACCGACTCGGGAAGCCACAGGACATCGCTAACACGGTCGCCTTCCTCGCGAGCGACGCCGCCGAGTGGATCACCGCAGAGGTCGTGAGCGTCAACGGCGGCTATATCCGAGGCTAGCTCGGCCGGGAGCTGCGTGCCGTCACGATCCGGCCAGCTGACGAGACAGCGACCGACGATGGTGATGTCGGCGGTCGACGGCGTTTTTTCGTCGCGACGAACGCCGATCCATTCCGAAACGTTATATGAGTGTGTGCGAATGCCAGTCACTGTGATCGTACGAAACCGATTGTTGCAGAGGCATTCCCGGACACCCATACGAAATCAAACGACATTGAATACCACACTCAATCGATGACATATGAAAGCATCCACGGATCAGTTTCCGAACTGTACGATCGTGACCGCTGCTGGGACGAACTCGTCACGGTCGGTGATCGAGAGTCGGTGAACATCGCTGAAGAGGCCCTCGGCCGTCACGGTGACTCGCATGAAACCGGCCTCCGACTGCGGGATTTCGAAACCGGCGCTAACGAGACGTACTCGTTTGCGGAGCTCGACACTGCCGCTAACAGGGTCGCGACCTATCTCGAAGCGACCGTCGGCTCGCGTGACCGGGTTGCTGCGATGCTTCCCGCGCAGATAGAACTCTACGCCGCCGCGTACGGCACTATTAAATCCGGGCGAGTGTACGTGCCATTGGCACCGCTGTTCGGTGACGAGGCGTTGCAGTATCGACTCGCCGACTCCGGCGCGTCGGTATTGGTGACGTCGTCCGAACACGTGTCGAAACTCGACGGTGAGGCGCTCCCCGAACTCGAGACCGTGATCGTCGTCGACGGAACTGACGGTCTCGATCCCGACGACCGACCGGCGGACGTCGCTCTCGAATCGTACGACGTGATCGAACGGGCGGACGGTGATTTTCAGTCGGTCGAGAGCCATCCGAGCGACGTCTACGCAATCAAGTACACGAGCGGAACGACGGGGCAACCGAAGGGGTGCCCGTCGACGCACGAAGGAACGATTCACCTTCACGCGTACCTCGAGTACGTCGTAGACCTGCAGCCGGAGGACAACTACTTCGTTGCCGCGTCGCCGGCGTGGTCGTACGGCTTCACTGCCGGCACGCTCGCAGCGGGATTGCGCGGTACCGCTGCTGGCTGTTACCGCGGGCCGTTCGATCCCGAGCAGTTGCTGGCGACCTTCGAGGACTTCGAGATCACGAACGCGATGTTACCGCCGACGGGACTTCGTAAGCTCCGGTCGTCGTCCGCTTCGCCCGACGAGTACGAGGTCGACCTTCGAGTACTCGTCTCCGCCGGCGAGTCGTTGGACGAGGCGACCGTCAATTGGTGTGAGGACGCACTGGGGGCCCGGCCCCTCGACGCCTACGGGCAGACCGAATCGGGAATGGTCGTCGCCAATTTCGCGTTTCCCGATTGGGAGGTCAAGGCCGGTAGTATGGGAAAGCCGGTTCCCGGCCACGAGGTCGCGCTACTCGACGAGGACGGGGAGGACGTTGGTGTAGGTGAAACCGGCGAAATCGCCGTCAAACGTGACCGAGACGCCCGAACGGGCGGGTACTGGGGACGCCCGGAATCGTCGATCACGTCTTACAGCGGCCTGTGGTGGCGGACGGGTGACCTCGCAAAACGCGACGAGGACGGCTACTTCTGGTACGTATCACGGGCAGATCAGGTCATTATCTCCTCGGGCTACCGAATCGGCCCCGAGGAAGTCGAAGAAACGCTCCTGAAACACGACGCTATTGAGGAAGTCGCAGTCGTCGGCGTACCGGACGAAACGCGCGGGCGAATCGTCAAAGCAATCGTCGCTCCCGCCTCGGGTGCATCTCCCTCCGAATCGCTCGCATCACAACTGCAGTCGTTCGCTCGGTCTCGGCTTTCAAAGCACGAGTATCCTCGCGAAATCGAATTCGTCGACGAACTTCCGAAAACGTCGAGCGGGAAGATCAAGCGGTCGGAACTCGACGCCTAGACTGCCGACTACAGCTATCCCAACGTCCAGCCGTTCGAAATCACTCGCCGGCTCGTTTCTCCGTAGAACCGCTCTCTCGCACGGCGCATTCATCACATGCTAACAGCGACCAAAACAATTATTATCACACAATTGTATGGGGTAGACAGGAATGGCCGACAGCAATACGAACCGGAGAAACTTCGTTAAAGCAGCTGGTGTCGCAGGAATTGCTGGCCTCGCCGGCTGTTCGGGCGGCTCTAATTCGGACGATGGAAACCTGATTTGGACGACGACGTCCGAAGGCAGCGGTGGATATCAGGGTGCAACGGGAATGGCTGCCGTTGTAAACGAGAACAGCGACGACGTTTACATGGAGGCCCGGACGAGCGATGGAACGGACGCGAATATCGGACGGCTACAGCGCGAGGAAGCGCAGGTCGCGTACAACCAGAACTACACCGTACAACGCGTTCATCAGGGAATCGAACCGTTCGATCAGCTCTCGTTCGATATCAATCAACTCCTGCACTTCCTCGATACCGACTGGATTTTCGTGACCGCGAACGAAGATCTGACGTCACTCGCCGATATCCAGTCAGACACGCGCGTCTCGCCGACTCAAGAAGGTGCCGGAACTGCACCCTATCTGGAGTTGGGTCTCGACTATGCGGTCGATGACTACGACCGAATCAGCGTCTCCTACACCCAACAGTCCGGCCCGATGCAAGAAGGACGGCTCGACGTCGGTGCCCTTCCGATCATTAACGGTAACATCGAGGCGTCGTACGTCGAAGAACAGAAGAGTAGCGTCGATCTCCGCGTGCTGGAGTGGCCGGACGACGCTGTGAGCGAACTCGAAGACGACTCGTTGCTCGAGGTTTCCCAACTGGATATGACCGGCTTCGAGGGCTACGCACACACCCCAGACGAGGTGACCACGCTCCGACTCTCGTATAACTGGGTCGTCCGTAATGACATCGATTACGACACGCTTACGGAAGCACTGACAATCCTCTACGAGAACCGCGAGGGACTGGCGGAGTACCACGACCTTCTGGCGTTCATGCAGGAGCCGGAGTACTGGGTCGAGAGCTCGTACCAAGATGTCCCGTTCCATCCCGCTGCCGCCGATCTATACGAGGAGTGGGGCATCTGGAGCGATGACTTCGTACGCGGAGAGGAGTAAGGAGAGCAACGACTGCCGTCCTTCCGATAACAATGATGAATGCTGCCCCTGATACGAAGACGGACCGGTTTCTAAACTCCGCTATCTACGGTATCGGCGTACTGCTCACGCTATTTACGATCTACTACGCGTACGAATACCCAATGTCGAGACTCAGATACTCGAATATATTTCTCGGGGCGGGACTGACCCTGTTTTACCTCCTACAGATCAGGTCGACCGTCTCGAACGAAACGGGATCTTCGACGCGATCGACTGACAACGGAGAGACACAGTCGTGGGTCACCGTTCCGTCGTCCGTCCGTTCGCTCGTCCAACGACTGAACCCGTTCGTCTATGGGTTGTTAGCCCTCGCATCCGTATTCGCAGCGGGATACGTCGAATTTCACTTCACTCGACTGCAGGAGGAGGCATCGATCCTCGGCTGGACGCAACTGGATCTGATCGTCGGCGGGTTGATAATCTATCTCGTGATCGACGCGACGTGGCGGGCGTACGGAAAATCGATCGGGTTGGTCGTGGTGAGTTCGGTGTTCTACGCATTTGCGGGCCCCTGGTTCCCGGGGATATTTAGACACACGGGGATGAGCTGGGAACAGATCAGCCGCGAGGGTGCGATCGGTCTCAGCGGCGCGTACGGCTTTATCTTCGGCGTTGGGACGACCTGGGTCGCGATTTTCATCATGTTCGCCGGTATGGCGAAAGCCTACGGCCTGATGGACTTCATCACGCAGATCAGCCGTGAAGTACGGAAAGTGTTCCACAGTGGTGTCGTTCACGTCGCCGTGCTCGGAAGTATGGCCATGGGCTCGATCACCGGGAGTGCGGCCGCGAATACGGCAACGACCGGAAGCTTCACGATTCCGATGATGAAAGACCAGGGCGTCCGGCCGGACTATGCGGCCGCGATCGAGAGCGTTGCATCCAGCGGCGGCCAGATGATGCCGCCGGTGATGGGCGTCGCGGCCTTCCTGATGGCCGATATTCTCGGTGTTTCCTACCTCACTGTCATCCGAGCGGGGTTGATTCCGGCGCTTCTCTTTTACTTCAGCGTCCTCGTCGCGGTACACCTCGTTATACTCCGGTTCGGATGGACGGTGCCCGAACGGGGAACGTTCGACAGAAGTGTGATCACCGAGGGGATCCACTTTAGCGTCCCGCTCTTCGTCCTCATATACACGCTCGTCGTACTGGAACTCACCCCGCTGGGAGCGGGTCTGTATACGATCATCTCGCTGGTCGTCACGATGTATCTCCGGAACTTCGTCGTCGACGGTCTCGAGTCGGGAACGGCCGTCGCCACGACGAAACAGACGATAGATGGCTTCAGACAGGGGGCAGTAGATATGGCCCCGCTCGTCGGGATGCTCGCATCGCTCGGCGTCGTCCTCGGCCTGGTCAATCAGACGGGGCTCAGTCAGAAGATCAGCACGCAGATGCTCGATCTCGCCGCTGGGATTTTCATCTTGCTCCTCGTCCTCTCGATGGTAACGAGCGTTCTATTCGGACTCGGGATGCCGACGCCCGCAGCGTATATTCTCGTCGTCATCCTCGTGGCACCATCGATGGTCAGCTTCGGTGTCGACCAGCTTACGGCCCATATGTTCGTCTTCTACTTCGCGATGCTTTCTGCAATCACGCCGCCCGTTGCCGTCGCCGTGGCGATCGGGTCGCAGATATCGGGCGCTAGCTTTACGGCAGCGTGTAAACAGGCGCTCCGTATCGGTGCACCCGGGTTCGTAATTCCCTACTCGTTCATCGCGAACCAGTCGCTTATTTCCTGGTCGTTCCCGGAGACGATCGTTGCCGTTGTCTTCGTCTTTACTGGCGTCGTCGCACTCTCGGTCGCCACGATCGGCTACGACGGGGGCGAACGGATCGGCCTTCCGCGACGAGCGATCTATCTCGTCCTCTCTGCCCTCGCAATCGCGGGTCCGCTCGTGGTTCAGATCGCAGCAACAGCGGGTATCCTCTTCCTGTTAGCGGTGGCAAACAGCGCCGTCTCCAGTTCGGTCCAGAGAGTGTTGGCAGAGTAACATCCCGACTATGGATCGTTCGCTGTGTTCACAATCATCATCTATTTTGAGTGATTCAGGGATGCAACGCGATTCCATACGACTACCGCCAGTAAGAGGCCCTGCACCCAACTCGACAGTGTCCCTATATAGTAGCCACTGACCGTCACTGCACACCTATAGTAGCCACTGACAGTCATTGCACACCTATAGTAGCCACTGACAGTCATTGCACACCTGACCGAACGACAGCTGTACGATCAGTGTGTACATCGTTTCAGTGGCTACTATAGTCCGACGAGAATTCAGTCAGACCCTTTTTCCACTCGAGTTCGCTTCGTCTTCGCGTGGTATCGCTGCGCGAACGGTCCGCGGGACCGGAGGTCCCGCGCTACTTACCCTCGTACAAAAAATCTGGACCAAAAACCCGAGAGCGTCATGGACGCTCGCGGTACAATTGCTCAGCCTTCGAACTCGTCGATGAGTTCGGGGACGACGTCGAAGAGGTCGTCGACGATCGCGTAGTCGGCGATGTCCATGATCGGCGCGTTGGGGTCCGTGTTGATCGCGACGATCGTATCGGAG
>Ga0306889_100024_pt1 | contig 127574 bp, 101 predicted proteins | sample AntDeeMetagen190_FD_190436 | JGI IMG/M metagenome (GOLD analysis project Ga0306889, IMG submission 190436) | Saline lake microbial communities from Deep lake, Antarctica - Metagenome #190 (v2) (version 2) | ecosystem: Environmental > Aquatic > Non-marine Saline and Alkaline > Saline | place... | reverse complement strand
ACCGCATTCCAGTCTGGGATACCAGACACCACTGGAGTTCGCGACGCAGTATCGAACCGGCCAATCCAGGCCCAAAACTTGGGATATCACTAAGTAGGTGGTGGTTAAGTTACTGGGGGCAGGTCACATGAAGACGTACCAGGGGTCCTGCCATTTCGGTCGAATCCGCTTCGAAGTCGATGCGGATCTCGACCATGTGCGCGCTTGTGACTGTTCGGTCTGCCAAAGACACGGAGCGCTGAGTCATCGGGTGTCGAAGGACAATCTGCGCCTGCTCAGTTCGTGGAGCGATCTGGCAACGGGACAAGAACGCCCACGACTTGAGGAGGCGCCCCGGTGTTTGAGGGGGTGGCCCGAAGCCCGGCACGTTAAGATGGTCGTGCTTCAGGAGAGCCGGGACTACTGGCTGCTATGCGGGCTTCGGGAACAACGCGGCTATCGAACTGAGTCGTGGGTGTCCACGTCTGTCGCTCCACCGTACCTACCAAGCAGGAGTATTGACGATCGCACAATGCCCACCCAGCTAAGCTGCAATTCAGGGCCATGATGAGTAGACGCTATCTCGCGCCCAAAGCCATCCGCGCGTTACCGGATCCCGTCAACCTGATCCCAGCCTCGCTACCCTGCTCCATAGAGTGCCCTTCCTGTGAGAGCGACTTCTCGATCGACTGGCTTGAGAAACGACCGCTGGTGAACGTCGTGTACCCAAACTCGGGACCGGGGCGTTGGCAACGCACGTCCGTTGAGTTCAAATGCCCAGCCTGCGGCAGCAGTTATTCCTACCCAACTGATCCCAGGAGCGGGCGGTACCGATACGACTTCTTCGGCGATGACGCTCGCCGTGAACCGCAACAGAAGGGGCAGCCTTTCATCTACGTCTATGCGTTTATAGGCGACGGGCCACAGAGACTCGGCGAACTTGAGGCCGCGCTATCTCGAATTAAGGAGAGCGCAAGCCCCGGCCAGTCCCCCGAAGATTGGTGCTTACATGTCACAGACCTCTTCAGCGGACAGAAGCGGACTAAGGATGATCGGTTTAAAAACTGGACTCAGGCGGGTGTGCGAGATTTCCTTGAGTACGCGCAAGGCGAGATCGCAGGACTCCCGGACTCCGCCCACGTTATCTGCGGATTCGGTCTGGCATATAGGCCATCGGGAAGGTCAGAGCGCCAGTTTGAGCACTACATGAAGAGACAGGTACTCATGTTCCTACTCCTGGATACGATCAAGGAAACCACCGATCAGAAAATCGCTCCACGTTTTGTGCTCGAGAGCGGCAGCAAAGACGGAGCGCTTCATCATGCGTATCAGTCCCTCGCCCATACTCCGATGTTCTCTGTGGCCTCGCATTGCGTCCCCATACCCGAGCCAGAATTCGAACCGAAGCGACCGAACAGCCTTACCGAGTTGGCCGATGTGGTCGCGTTCATCGTCACCCGATATCTGTTGAAGCGCGTGCAGGGGAAGAAGCCCGAGCTGGACCCGAGCCGATTTGGTCGCGTGTTCTGGTACGGCTTCAACAAGCGCGGCGAACCGCGCCGCGCGAATCAGGTGGGCTTCCCATGGGATGAGTTCTTCATCTAGGCGGTACCAACGGAAGTTTTAGCTTGGCCACTCGCTATGACTGACGCGTCTTGCTATGCCCTTCTATTCAGCAAACACCCAGAACCGTGACGGCAACGCTCAGACGCCTAAGACAACGGGGCCTGGCGAATCGGCCAGAGCGAGCTTGGCGAGGCACAATATCAGAACAAACTCACTCACCTGTGAAGACTATCTCTTCGCTTGGCTTTCGACCAAAGTAAAGGGACTCGAGCACTTTTAAACTCTAGGGCTGCGGATTAAGCTTCAGCTTCCTGGATGGAGGACGAGTTCGTGACTCTCATGTGCACTATCGTACCTTTTTGGGGTTGATTCCAAGGATTGCACACATACTTTGTCTACATTACGTCTACACTGGAAAGCGCTAGGGTGCTTCCCCAACAAGTAACTTCTGTAGGTTATTGATATTAATGGTGCGGGTGGCCGGACTTGAACCGGCACGGCCCGAAGGCCCCAAGATTTTAAGTCTTGTGTGTCTACCTGTTCCACCACACCCGCGACACCTCTGGGAGGTGAGGCGGGATTGTATAAAGCCCTGTCGGGGAACGCAATGTCAGTCGCCCCGCGCCAGCATCACGTCACAGGGCAGTTGGTGCACGAGCCGGCTTGAGACACGCCCCGGAAGCCAGCGTGTCAGGCGGCTGCGACTGTGGCCACCCATAACCACCAGGTCGGCATTCACCTCCGTAACCTGGTTCTCGATTTCCTCCACGGGATGGCCATGGATGATGCGCACATCCACGTGGTCTCCGGTCATGCCGGTGCGCTCCATCATGGACTGCAGGTAGTCGGTCACCGTCCGGTCCTGTTGCTGCCACTCTTCCTCGAGCGCCTCATTCGGCATCCCCGCGTCGCGGAGCCGTTCAAAGGCACGACTGTCGATGACGTGGACAATCCTCACGCGGGCCTTGGGGAACCAGCTCCGTACCGCCGCCATTGCGGTTTCCGCCTCTTCGGAGAAATCCGCGGCAATGACGACCTGTTGGTAGGGGGTCACGCCTTGACCACGAACCACAAGGGTAGGCATGTGCATATACCAGAGAAGCTGCTCGGCGGTGGCGCCGAGAAGAAGATCCCGAACCGCATGACGGCCATGAGCCCCGATGACCAGCAACCGGCTGCCGGTGCGTTCGGCAAGCGTCTGGAGCTGCTCAGCGACATAGCCAAACGCGGCATGGGGTTCAATCGCCACCCCTGATTCCCCTTTTAACGCCGACAGCTCCCGCGTAAGGCGTTCACTGACCGCATTCTTGAGGCGTTCGACAATGGATTCCTCACTGTCCTCATCCGAATCCTTCAGCCACTTCCGTTCAGGGAACGCCTCATCCACGATGTGCGCGGCATGCACCGGCAATCCATGATCCTGGGCAAGCTGGAACGCCCGTCTTGCTGCACGCTCGGAGCGTTCCGAAAAGTCGTGGGCAATCAGTACACCGGAATCTGACATCATCCTTCTCCATGCCTGCGGGCTTGAACATCATTGGACTTTCTCAAAGCCTTCGCTAAGCATAACAGAAGTAATTCCGGCTGCGACCCTGCCTCAATCTTCCATCAGGCGAGCCACATCAAGCATGCGGTTGGTGAAGCCCCATTCGTTATCGTACCAGGCCAGAACCTTTACCTGGGTGCCGAGTACCCGCGTCTGGCCAGCGTCATATACCGCCGAGAGCGGTGAGTGATTGAAGTCCACGGAGACCAGCGGCTCGTCCGTATACCCCAGGACGTTTCTCAGCGCTCCATCCGACGCCTTTTTCATGGCCGAATTGATGTCCTCGACGCTGACCTCGTGTTTCAGAATGGCGTGCAGATCCACCATGGACACATTGATGGTGGGCACTCGCACCGCCATGCCGTCGAGCTTGCCGGCCAGCCGGGGCAGGACCAGGCCCACGGAATCAGCGGCCCCGGTCTTGGTGGGAATCAGGTTGCTTGCGGCTGCCCTCGCCCGGTAAAGGTCGCTGTGCGCCTTGTCGATCAGGTTCTGGTCATTGGTGTAGGCGTGGATCGTCGTCATCTGGGCCTGCTCCACTCCAAAGGCATCATCAAGCACCTTGGCGACCGGGGCGAGGCAGTTGGTTGTACAGCTTGCGTTGGAGACAATACGATCGTCGCCTGTCAACTGGTCATGATTGATGCCGTAGACCACCGTCCGGTCGGCGTCCGGAACCGGATACGAAACGAGCACACGGCGGGCTCCTGCATCAAGGTGTGCGCTCAACAATTCGCGTTTCTTCATCTTGCCGGTGCATTCCAGCACAACATCTACACCCAGATCGTTCCAGGGCAGCTGGGCAGGATCCTTCTCCGACAGGCAGACAATGTTCTGGTTTCCAACACTCAGCCGGTCTCCCTCCAGCGCTACCGGCGTCCGGAAGTGGCCGTGCGTCGTGTCATGACGCAACAGGTGACTGAGCACCCGGGGTTCCACCAGGTCATTGATCGCCACGACCTGAATCTGATTCTCCAGCCCGCGCTCATGGATGGCCCAGACCAGGCAACGCCCGATCCGTCCGAAACCACTGATGGCAACGCGCAACATAAACAGTCTCCCCCGCTCATGGATGCAGGACTACCCCCTCCCATCGATCCTCGGCGAGGGAGATCCGCCAGTGGTGGTCACTGCAGGACAAAGGTGACCCGCAAATCCACGCGATAACCGGTGACACGACCGTTTTCCACATGCACCTTCTGCTCGGATACCCAAGCACCCTTGATGTTCTCGACGGAGTGGGACGCCTTTTCAATGCCGCTCTTGATGGCATCTTCAAAACCTTTCTCCGATTCCGCACTGATTTCAATAACCTTTGCAACTGACATGACAGTCTCCATTTGATCGGTTTTACGGTATGGGTACTTCCTGCTCCCCTCCTCTTCGATATTGACGCGTGGCACGGCCATGACTGTTGACCCCGGTCAACAATCCAGCCTGAAGCTGGGCGACATCCGGATATCCGCCAGATTGTTGATGCAGATCAACATCGACACAGCGGATTCGGTCGACAGTTGACACTCTCGGACTCGGATCAGGATGCTGGAGGCTCTGCATGAAAGTGCTGGTAGGCGACATCGGCGGAACCAATGCGCGCTTCCGTCTCCTGGAGGGAGAAGGCCATCAGTGGTGTCTGCGGCATCAATCAACCTGGTCCAGCCCTCAGTTCGAATCCCTCGAGGCATTACTCGAGGAACTGATGACCAACTTCTCAAGGCTCGAGAAAGCCACCATTGACGAGGCCTGGCTTGCCGTCGCGGGTCCGGTCCGGGAGGGACGCGTCAGCTTTACCAACCTGCCCTGGCATGCTGACTCCCATGCCTTGGCCGCCCGGTTTGGATGGAACCGTGTGTCGCTTGTCAATGACCTCGAGGCCCTTGCGCACGCGGTTCCCAGTCTCGGCGGCAAGGACTTGATGCCCCTCCAGCACGCCAGCCCGGGCAACGCCAATCGTTTGGTGGTTGCGGTAGGAACCGGCCTGGGGGTTGCCATGCTCAAGACGCAGAACGACGGCGTGCAGGTATTCGCGTCCGAGGGTGGCCATACCGATTTTGCGCCCACTGATCCGGCCGACTTCCGGCTACTGGAGTATCTGCGCACACGCTACGGACACATCAGCCAGGAGCGGATTCTCTCCGGCCGAGGACTGGCGGACCTGTACCGTTTTGTCTGTGACGAACAAGGCACACCACCCGAGGATGCCCTGCTCGACGCTGACGATCCCGCCGCTGCCATCAACCAACGCGCGGAGTCGTCGCAGGCGCCCATGGCCGTGGCCGCCATCGAGCGCTTCTCGGCATTACTGGGGCGGTTTGTCGGCAACGCTGCCCTGTTCTCCGCGGCCCTGGGCGGGGTTTACCTCTGCGGGGGTGTCGCAACGCGGCTGCACCCCTACCTGACCAGTGCCGCTTTCCTCGACGCCTTTCTGGACCGGGGTCGAATGAAGCCGATGATGGAACAGATCCCTGTCTGCACGATTGCCAGCACTGAAGTGGGCCTTGACGGGATCACCGCCCTGGCAACCCGCCACGGCGTGACCGGAATGCCGATTGACGCCTGCGCCGTGGATCATTTATCGCAGGCCCAGTCATAACCATGAGGAATCCATGTATGGGTCTGGACGATAGCCTGCCCGAGACCATGAGCGCCATGGTTCTCGGCCATTCGTGATACGCACGCCTCTAGGCCACCCTTGGGTAATGGCCTTTCATGCGGTCACTCAGGGCATCGCGGTAAAGGGCTTCATAGGCGGCAGCCGCCTCGCTCCACTCGAATCGCGTCCTCATGGCATTGCCCATCAGTTGCCGCCATACGTCCTTCTGCTCGTAGAGCGCCAGCGCCCGGTCAACCGTCTCCAGCAGTGCTCCCGCTTCCGGGGCCTTGATGCGGAGACCATTCGCGGCCTCAGCGTCCGATTCCACATCCGTGACTGTATCCTTGAGTCCTCCGACCCCCGTAACCAGCGGGACAGTGCCGTAACACATGGCAATCATCTGGGCCAGGCCACAGGGCTCAAAACGCGACGGCATCAGCAGCATATCCGCCCCCGCGTAGAGTTGATGGGCGCGTTCCTCACTAAAGGCCGTATGAACGGAAAGCCTGCCCTCGTGGCGCCCGGCCTGCTTATGAAGCTCACTCTCGAGGTCCGCCTCTCCCGCACCCAGTATCACCAGGCGCAGGTCCTTCTTCATCAGTTCCGGCAACGCCTCAAGCAGCAGGTCGGTGCCTTTCTGTTCCGTCAGCCGCCCCACCCAGGCGATGACCGGCGCCTTATCACTGTGATCAAACGCCAGCCCCAGCTCACGGATCAGTGCCCGGCGCTGTTTTGCCTTACCGTCCGGGTGCTCGGCATCAAAATGATGGGTCAGCCTGGGATCCGTTGCGGGATTCCAGGCCGCGTAATCGATGCCGTTCAGGATTCCGCTCAGCACCCCGGCGCGTGCCCTGAAAACACCTTCCATTCCGGCGCCGAACTCGGGTGTCTGAATCTCCGCCGCGTAGGAGGGGCTGACCGTTGTCACTCGATCCGAGTAATTCACCCCGGCCTTCAACAGCGAAACGCTCCCGTAGAACTCCAGAGCATCGGGATGATAAAGGTTATCGGGAAGCCCAAGCCGCTCGAGCGTCTCCGGTGGATAGCACCCGGTATAGGCGGCGTTGTGAATGGTGAATACCGATGCCGCTGCCGCCCCCTCCAGGCCCATCCAGATTGGAGTGAGCCCTGTATGCCAGTCATTGCAGTGCACAATATCCGGCTGCCACCCCATACCCAGGGTGCCACTGGCAATGGACGCAGCAGTCCGGGAAAGGGTCCCGAACTCGTCGGCATTATCGGCCCAGGGCGTACCCGCCTTATTGACATAGGGGCGGCCACGACGGCGCAGGAATGCGGGGGTTTCCAGCAGCCACACGGGACACGGCAGATTGGATTGGTTGGTCTCGACAATGCGGCCCTGCCCCGTACCCAGCCGTACCCGTGTTTCCAGATCCCGGGTCAGATTCTGCTGATAGGCGGGTATAAGCACCCGCACATCGTGCCCGCGGGCAACCAGCGCGCCGGGCAGTGAGCCAACCACATCACCCAGCCCACCCACCTGGGCCAGTGGCGCCATTTCAGCGGCCACCAGAAGAATTTTCATCGATTCCATCGTCGTGCTCCTTCAATTCAAGATAAATGGCCCCCAATGGCGGCAACGTGAGGGACAGCATCGCCGGCTGTCCCATCCACGACACGGATTGCGCCTCATGGCCACCCAGGTTTCCGACACCCGAACCGCCGTACACACCTGCGTCCGAATTGAGGTATTCCCGGTAGAAACCCGCGCGCGGCACACCAATGCGATAGTCGTATCGGGGCACCGGGGTAAAATTGCAGATGATGACCATGTGGTCATCACCACTGGACCGCCGGAAGCTGATCACGGACTGGTCCGAGTCGTGGCAATCAATCCAGTCAAACCCGGACTCGGCGAAATCGCCCTGGTGCAATGCCGGCAATCGGCTGTAAAGCCGGTTCAGATCGCAAACCAGTCGATAGACGCCCGCGTGATAGCCGGCCTCCGCGAGTCCGTGGTCAATGGCCCCATCGTGTGCCCACTCATGGGGCTGCCCCACTTCATCGCCCATGAACAGCAGTTTCTTGCCGGGATAGGCGAACATGTACGCATAAAGCAGTCTCAGGTTGGCAAACCGCTGCCATTCGTCCCCGGGCATGCGATCCAGCAGTGCGCCTTTGCCGTGAACCACCTCGTCATGGGAGAGCGGCAGGATGAAGTTCTCATGGAAGGCGTAGAGCAATCCGAAGGTCAGCAGGTCATGATGGTAACGCCGGTGAACCGGGTCCTGTTGCAGGTAGGACAGAGTGTCGTGCATCCAGCCCATGTTCCATTTCAGGCTGAAACCCAGCCCTCCCAGATGCACTGGCCGGGTCACGCCGGGCCAGGCTGTCGATTCCTCGGCGATGGTGATGGTCCCGGGGCATTCCCCATGGGTCACGGTATTGAGTACCTGCAGGAATGACACAGCTTCAAGGTTTTCGTTGCCTCCGTACTCATTGGGCACCCATCCTCCATTTTCGTGCCCGTAGTCCAGGTACAACATCGAGGCCACCGCGTCGATGCGCAGCCCATCCAGGTGGAAATGCTCCAGCCAGTAAACGGCGCTCGATACCAGAAAACTCTGGACCTCGTGGCGCCCCAGGTTGAATGAGAGTGTGCCCCATTCCGGGGTCTCCCGTGACGGGTCCGCATGTTCAAAGAGCGACGTGCCGTCGAAACGGGCCAGTGCGTGCTCATCCTTGGGAAAATGCGCGGGCACCCAGTCCAGGATCACCCCAACCCCCACGCCATGGAGGCGATCGACCAGGTAGCGGAAGTCATCCGGGCTGCCAAAGCGACTCGTTGGCGCAAAATATCCGGTTGTCTGGTACCCCCAGGACGCGTCCAGAGGGTGCTCTGTCACGGGCATCAGCTCCACGTGGGTAAACCCCGTTGCCGTCAGCGTCTCAACCAGTTCCTCCGCCAGTTCCCGGTAACCGAGAAAGGACCCGTCCGGATGACGTCTCCAGGAACCGGCGTGCACTTCGTAGATACTCATGGGGGCGTCATACCAGTGGGGGCGGTTATTCAACCAGTCACTGTCATTCCAGATATGTTCCGGCGGCCCATCCACAATGCAGGCGGTTCTTGGGCGCGACTCGAAATGCCGCGCGAACGGGTCGATCTTGGTAACAACTTCACCGGTGTGGCGGTTGCAGAGTTCGAACTTGTAGAGCGCCCCATTGCCCATCCCCGGAATGAACAGCTCCCAGACACCGTGGTCCTCATGCTCGTACATGCGGTCAGTGCTGCTGTCCCAGTCATTGAAATCACCAATAACACTGACCCACTCGGCATTGGGAGCCCAGACACTGAAACGGGTGCCGGCCACGCCGTCATGCTCGCGCAGGTGCGCGCCCAGCAGGCGCCACGCCCGCCAGTTCTCACCCCGACTGAAACTATTCAGCTCACTCGCGCTCAGCTCCGGCGGTGGATGCGGGTGTTGCCGACCCGCCACCGATTGAGACGTTGCCACCGATTTTTTCGCCACACGACCATCCTCAGACCCTGGGTCGGATTGCTTGCCATTACCTGAATCTTCCCCCTATGCACGTGCGCCGGTGTTGACCTCCGTCAACACATGCAGGAGTCGACGGTGCTCGAATGAATGGACTCCCCGCCTATCACGGAGACGGTATGGATTCGCCCAGGTATGTCCAGAATGAGCGTTACATCAGCCGCATCACCCAGAATACTCTGGCTCTTGTGCTTGCGGGCGGGAAAGGCACCCGGCTCGGATCCCTCACATCCCATCGCGTCAAACCCGCCGTTCCCTTTGGAGGCCATTTCCGGATTATCGACTTTACCCTGTCCAACTGCGTCAATTCGGGCATCCGCCGCATCGGTATACTGACCCAGTACAAGGCGCACTCGCTGATCCAGCACGTGCATCAGGGGTGGGGGTTTCTGCGCTCTGAACTGGGCGAATTCGCGGAGCTTCTACCCGCTCAGCAGCGCACGGGAGAGGAGTGGTATCTGGGGACGGCGGACGCGGTCTACCAGAACATAGACATACTCCGTCTGCACGATCCCGCCCACCTGCTTGTCCTGGGGGGCGATCACATCTACAAGATGGATTATGGCCCTCTTCTGGCCATGCATGTCAGCTCGGGCGCGGACGTGACGGTCGGGTGCATGCCGGTGCCTCTGAGTGAGACCTCCTCCTTCGGCATCATGGAGATAGACGAGCACAACCGCATCCGGCGATTTACCGAAAAACCTTCCTACTGTGATCCCATGCCGGGTCACCCTGATATGGCCCTCGCCTCGATGGGCATCTATGTCTTCAATACCCGGTACCTGCTCTCCCGACTGCTCGTGGATGCCAACAAACCGGGCTCAAGCCATGACTTTGGAAAAGATATTATCCCTGCGGCCGTCGAAGACAGCGAGGTCTTTGCTTACCTGTTCCGCAAGGACAACAGCGCCACTCCGGCCTACTGGCGAGATGTGGGCGACATCGACTCCTACTGGAAAACCAACATGGAACTGATCAGCGTGAACCCGGAACTCAACATCTATGACCAGCGATGGCCGATCCTGACCTGGCAACGCCAGGCGCCGCCCGCCAAGTTTGTTCTGGATGAGCCAGGCCGTCGCGGCGAGGCGACCAACTCCATGGTTGCCGGGGGCTGCATCGTGTCCGGCGCCGCTGTTCGCAACTCGGTATTATCCTCCCACGTCACCGTTGGCGAGGGCTCGTCCATCGAGAGCGCTGTGCTGCTGGAGAAGGTGAAGGTCGGGCGGGACGTGCACATCCGGCGCGCTGTCATTGAAACCGGATGCACCATACCGGACGGGACCCACATCGGTTACGACCCAGCCGAGGACGGCAACAGGTTCGAGCTCAGTCACGGGGGAATTGTACTGGTCACGCCGGAAATGCTCGGCCAGGAGGTGCATTGTGTCCGATGAGCGCCTGCGTGTCGTCCTCTGCTGGCACATGCATCAACCGGAATACCGCGATCCCCTGACCGGGGAATACCAGGCACCCTGGACCTACCTGCACGCCATCAAGGACTACGTGGACATGGCCGCCCACCTTGAAGATACCCCGGATGGGGTCCAGGCCGTGGTCAACTTCCCGCCCGTGCTGCTGGAGCAGATCACAAGCTACGCCAAACGCATCCAGGACTGTCTGGAACGGGACAAGAACCCGGGCGACCCCCTGCTCGCCGCACTCGCCATGGAACAGCTTCCCGAAACGCGGGAAGAACGACGGCCATTGTTTGAACGCTGCCTCCAGGCACACCAGCACCTGATGATTGAACGTTTCGCACCCTATGCCCGCCTTGCCGCCCTGACCCGCCATGCCCTGGAAACGGACATCGGGCCGGATTACCTGACCAACACGCACCTCGTCGATCTGGTCACCTGGTATCACCTGGCCTGGCTGGGAGAAACAGTGCGACGCCGGGATAAACGGGTCCGCGCGCTGATGGACAAGGCCCAGAACTATGATCTGACAGATCGTCGGACCCTGTTGACGCTGATCGGCGAACTGCTGTCCGGTCTTCTGGATCGGTACAGGGCGCTCGTGGACCAGGGGCGGGTGGAACTGTCCACGACTCCCTACACACACCCCATGCTGCCATTGATGATCGATTTCCAGTCGGCGCGCGAGGCGCGGCCGGATACACCATTGCCGGACACGGCTCAGTACCCCGGCGGCGAGGAACGCGCCATGTGGCAGTTACAGCGCGCCCGTCAGTCCTTTATGGAGCATTTCGGTTACGAGCCTGCCGGCTGCTGGCCCTCGGAGGGTGGCGTGTCCGCGGCAACCCTGCAGCTGATTGGCCAATCCGGTTTCCGGTGGGCCGCCAGCGGACAGGGCGTGCTGCGACACAGCCTTGCTGAAACCGCGCCGGACTCCAGCCAACTGCACCGCCCTTACCGGCTCGAGGATGAGGGGCCCGTCTGTTTCTTCCGGGATGATGAGCTGGCGGACCGTATCGGGTTCGTCTACAGCAATTGGCATGGTGACGACGCCGTGGGGGATTTCGTGGAGCGCCTGGAGGGCATCGCGGACGAAAGCGACAGCAGCCGTGTGGTACCCGTCATTCTTGACGGTGAGAATCCCTGGGAATACTACCCCGACAACGGCGTGCATTTCGTCCCCGCTCTCTATCGAGCACTGCTGCAAAGCAACAAGCTGCACCTGACAACCTTCAGTCAGTGCCTGGACGACGGTGTACCGGTTGAGCACCTGGAGGCGCTTGTCGCGGGAAGCTGGGTCTACGGGGATTTTGGTACATGGATTGGCGATCCGGACAAGAACCGTGCCTGGGATCTGCTGTGCGACGCCAAGTCAGAATTCGATGATCGCTACCCCCACATCAATGACCCGGCACACCAGGCACTCACGCTGCGCCAGCTCGCCGTATGCGAAGGCTCCGACTGGTTCTGGTGGTTCGGTGACTACAATCCGCCGGACGCCGTGGCTGAATTTGATCGCCTGTATCGGCGCCACCTGGCGACCCTGTATGAGTTGCTGGAGATCCCCCGTCCACCCGCGCTTGATACCTGCATCAGCCTCGGTGGGGGCGGATCGGAAATGGGCGGTGCCATGCGCCGCAGTCACGAATGAGTCTGTCACAGCCCTGGCTTCAGGAGCGTCAGGCCGGGGTTCTGCTGCACCCGACCTCGCTGCCCGGTCACGCTGATCTGGGCCCCGAAGCACGTGGTTTCGTGGACTTTCTGGCGGGATCGGGCTTCGGAGTCTGGCAGATGCTGCCTGTGGGGCCAGTCGATTCGGACGGCTCCCCTTACCTCTCCCCGTCCAGCTTTGCCGGTAACACAGGGCTGATCAGCCCGGATGACCTGCGTAAGCAGGGCCTTCTGACCGAAGACGTCCAGCTTGACGGCGACCGTGACCCCGAGCGCCGCCAGCTTCTGGAACACGTGCATCAAACACTCCCTGCGCACCCGGAGCACCGGCAGGCCCTGGCGCGTTTTCGCGAGGATCAAGCCCACTGGTTGACCGATTACGCCCTGTTCCGTTGCCTGGAGCGTGCGCACGGCAACAGTCCGTGGCCCCAGTGGCCCGCCCCCGAACGAAACCGCCATCCCGAGCGACTGGAGGAGCTGCAGCATCAACTGGCGCTGGAGATCGAACTCGAGAGCCTGGGCCAGTATCTGTTTTCACTGCAGTGGCAGGCGCTTCATGATTATGCCTCAGACCGGGGCATTCGGCTTTTCGGGGATCTCCCCATTTACGTGGCCCACCACAGCGTCGATGTGTGGTGCCGTCCCGACCTGTTCGATCTTGACGACACCGGCCACCCGCAAGAAGTCGCCGGCGTTCCGCCCGATGCCTTCGCCGAGGAAGGACAGCACTGGGGCAACCCGCTGTATCGCTGGGACCGGCTCGAGCAGGAAGGGTTTCAATGGTGGATTGAGCGCCTCGGGCATCAGCTTCAGCGCTTCGACCTTCTTCGACTGGACCACTTCCGGGCCTTCGAGGCCTACTGGGCGATCCCCGCCGAAGCCTCGTCGGCTGCGGCAGGCCGCTGGCGGGAGGGCCCCGGCATTGAACTGTTCAACGCCCTCTTCCGAGCCCTGGGCCCGCTGCCCCTGGTAGCCGAGGACCTGGGCGAGATCACACCGCCCGTTGAGCGCATGCGACAAGGCCTCGGCTGCCCCGGCATGCGGGTGCTGCAGTTCGCCTTCGACGGTGATGCGAACAACCCCCACCGCCCCCACAATCACCGTACCGATGCGGTGGTCTACACCGGCACCCATGATAACGACACCACCCTCGGCTGGTGGCACGCCTGCAGCGAAACCACCCGCGAAACAGCTATGGCCTATCTGGCCATGCCTTCAGAGCCGATGCCCTGGCCGCTGATCCAGACGGCGCTCAACTCGGTGGCGCAGCTGGCCGTTGTTCCGGCACAGGATCTGATGGCCTTGGGCAGCGAGGCGCGCATGAATACTCCCGGGACCACCGGCGATAACTGGCAATGGCAGCTCCAACCCGGGGCGCCATCACTCGGGATGGCGCCCCGCCTGCGGCATGCCCTGGCGATCAGCGGTCGCGCCAGGCCGATTACACCCAGCGCATACAACCCATCTCCAGGGGATGCTGCTGATAGCGATTGAAGGGGTACATCCGCACCCGCATCCGGAAGAGTCCGTTCTCTAGCGCAGGTATGACCAGAACGAAGTGATGGAATCCGGATTCCCCCGGATCCCGGGCGCTGAAACGATAGACCCGCTCCGCGGCGTCATGCGCCATTTCCGGGGTCAACAGGCACTCCATGACCACGTCATCGGGTGACAACCCATTCAGGTGGGCATCCACCGTCAGGATGGCTTCATTGTCACCCTCGATTGCCTCGGGCGGCCATTCCGCCCACGCCATGCTCACGCCGGGCCAGGCTGCGCGCACCTGGGCCTTCCATTCAGCGAGTTCGCGCGCGCCGGCACCGTCCGACCCGGTAAGCTCGCGGGCACCGGACGCAGCCGGGGCGTAGATATCCTCCGCGTATCGCAGCACCATCCGTTCCGCGCTGAAGCGCGGCAAAACCGTGTACATGGAAGCCTTGCATTGCCTCACCCAGTCCAGGGAATAGCCGCCAGGCCCCGCATCGAAATAGCTGGGAATCACTTCATGCTCGAGCATATCCAGAAGATCCTGGGCCTCGACCAGGTCACGCTGGTCGCTGGGCAGGTCATCACTGTGCGGGGCTATCCCCCAGCCGTTGTGCCCATCGAAGCCTTCCGCCCACCAGCCGTCCAGTATACTCAGGTTGACGCCGCCATTGATGGCGGCCTTCTGGCCCGAGGTGCCACTGGCCTCCAACGGGTACTCCGGAGTGTTGAGCCAGACGTCCACCCCGGTGACAAGCTTGCGCCCCAAGGCGATGTCGTAGCCTTCCATCAGAAAGACACGGTTGAGAAAGGCGGGCTGCGAGGCGATTTCGTGAATGCGCCGAATCAGGGCCTGGCCGGGCATATCCTGGGGATGGGCCTTGCCCGCGAAAATCAGGATAACCGGGCGCTTGAGATCACCCAGGATGCGGGCCAGGCGATCCATATCCTCGAAGATCAGCAGGGCCCGTTTATAGGTGGCGAAGCGCCGCGCAAACCCGATGATCAACGGGCGCGTGTTCTCGGCTGAAATGGCCCGCCGCATACCCTCGATCCGCGCGCGGCTGAAATTGTTGCGTCGATACTGTATCAACAGAAGCTCGCCAAGATCGGCCAGCATCTCGCTCTTCAGCGACTGGGTCAGGCTCCAGAACCGGTGATCCGGGATTTGTTGAATGGTGCGCTCCCAGAAGTCCGCGTCATCAAGGTGGGCTTTCCAGTCCGGGCAGTGCCCGTCGAACAGGTTAACCCACTCGCGCGCCAGGAAGGTGGGAATGTGGACCCCATTGGAGACAAAGGTCAGCGGATTCTCGCAGGGATCGATGTCCTGCCAGACGTGGGATTCCATGCGGGCGGCCACATCACGATGCACGGCGCTAACGCCATTGAATCGCCGTGACCCCCGGAGTGCCAACGCGGTCATGTTGAACTGCCCCCTGTTCTGGGGCGAGCGCCCGAGTTCCAGCAGGTCCTCCACGGGGACCGCCATGGCAGCTGCCAGTCCCCAGAGATGTTCGGAGGCCAGACGATGGTCGAACAGGTCATGCCCGGCCGTAACCGCGGTATGCGTAGTGAACACCGTAGCGGCCGCCGTGGCCTCCAGAGCCGCGTGGAAATCAAGCCCCATTGCAACCCATTCGCGGCACCGCTCAAGAATCAGGAAGGCGGAATGCCCCTCATTGATGTGCCAGACACTCGGGATCAGACCCAACCGCCGAAGCGCCAGAACACCCCCTACTCCCAGCAGCAGTTCCTGGGCAATACGCATGCGCCGGTCACCCCCATAGAGCTGGTAGGTGATGGTGCGATCCTCGTCCGTGTTGCCGGCGACGTCGGAGTCCAGCAGGTAGAGACGGACCCGGCCGACCGTGACCTGCCAGAGCTGGACCACTATCTCCCGCCCCGGAAAGACCACAGGGATCTGGATCGGCTCATCATGCTCGTCCAGGACCGGCGTGACCGGCAGCTCATCCAGGCTGTAGGGATTCAGATGGATTTCCTGGCCGCCACTGCGATTGATGGTCTGGCTGAAATACCCCTGGCGGTACATCAGGCCAACCGCCACAAACGGAAGCCCGAGGTCACTGGCCGCCTTGCAGTGATCCCCCGCCAGGATCCCCAGCCCACCGGAGTAGAGTGGCAGACTCTCGTGCAGGCCATACTCCATGCAGAAATAGGCGATGAGCTCCCCGTCGGAATCCAGGCCTTCTACCTCGCGTTCTCGCGGGCTGGTCACGGTGGGATCGAGATAGGCGTCAAAGGCGGCGAGAACGTCCTGGTAGCGAAGGACAAATTCCGTGTCCTGGGCCAGCTCGTCGAGGCGACGCTGTGCGACCCGCCGGAGAAAAACCTTGGGGTTGTGGCCACAGCGCTTCCAGAGCTCAGGATCCATCCGGAAGAAAAGCCCGCGGACGCCACGATCCCAGCTGTAGAACAGATTTTCCGCCAGCTCCTCGAGCCGCGCAAAAACAGCAGGAAGGCGCGGGCGTACTTCGAGGAAATACTTATTACCGCTCATCCGCTGTCTCCTTGTGTGGACGTGCCGGAATCCTACATGCTAGAAGCCGTCCAGGGACGGTGTATTGACCGCGGTCAATCCCGACGCTGCAATAGCGGCAGCACAGCCTACTGTTTTCGGTTACACTCGGAGATCAAAGGGTTGCGTCAATTGGGCGCTGTTTCAAGGAGTTACTATGGCATCATCAAGAACCATCCAGCTGCACATCGGCAATGCCATCCCGCCGGCAAACGCCCGGAACACAGGGGGAATCATTGCACTCTGGCAGCAGATTGGCACTTTTTTCAGCGATCGGCCCTTCCACGCCCAGAGCGGCATCAAGGGCGCGGCCCGCGCGTACAGCATCACGCTTGACAGCAGTCCGCTGCTGCAGGCTATGGAGCACGCCAGGGACCAGTCACAGAGTTTCAGCGATCATCGCCGGGCGCACATCGACAGCCCGGATAACCGCATCGACGGCGAGCTCGCCATCAGCGTAACCGGGCAGGATCAGGCCCTCGAGGAACTGGAAAGCTACCACGTTGCCACGGTTTTCCTTCAGCAGCTGGTGATGACCGCCAACCTTATCCACCCCGGTGCCTTTCAGGTTCTCGATGCCCGTTTTACCGGCGAAGGGGCTCACCGATTTGAAGCCCAGCAGTACGATGCCCGCATTTTCCATGGGGCGCTGAGAACCGCTACTTCCAACGAATGGCCGGCCCTCGAAACCCCCGAACTGGAAAGCGTGTGGAACTGGCTCGAGCACACCGGTGTCGCCAAGGCCGACACCGCCATCCGCGATATCAATCGCGTACTGTTCACGCTTCTCAAGGTCGCGGAGCAGCGCCATGAATACAGTGCCCGCACCGTGCTTATGATTATGTATCAGCTGGAGGTACTGCTGGACTGTCGTGACTCACGGAGTCTGGAACTGTTGCGCAACCGCACGCAGCTGGTCCTTGGTGCCATTCCCGAGGCGGCAGACTGTTTTACGGAACTGCACGATGTCCGCAACGGTCTTTTCCTGGCAAACCAGCCGGTAAACCGTCCGCCGCTGATCTGCCACAACACCGCCGAGGCCCTGCGTGAGCAGATCGGGCAGCACAACACCGCCGTGGAATCCGGAACGGCCCTCGTATTGGCGCTGCTCCAGGACCTGATCGCCCATAACGCGCAGGGCTACAACTTCACAGAGAGCATGTCGCGCGAATAACCCGGAGGCGAAACAGAGGGGGGGCAGGCACACCGGCACAGGGGCCTATCCCCGGTCTAACGGGCCGTATAGCCCCCATCGATGGTGAGCTCGCTGCCGGTTACGAACTTTGATTCGTCCGACGCCAGATAGAGCATCCCGTAGGCAATGTCATTGGGCTCGCCCACGTGGCCAATCGGATGCAGACCATCGAGATGCTTGCGGAACGCCTCAGCACCCACCTCCGATTCCTCAGCCAGATCCGCAACCAATGGCGTCCAGATGAAACCCGGATGGATGGAATTGACCCTGATCCGGTCCCGGGCATAGAACAGCGCATCGTTCTTGCTCATCAGCCGCACGGCGCCCTTGGAGGCGTGATAGGGAGGCAGGTCGCCGGCTCCAATGAGGCCATAGATTGAAGACAGGTTAATGATGCTGCCTCCGCCGGCCGAACGCATCAGCGGTATGGCGTGCTTGGTGCAGTAGAAAACGCCAGTGACGTTCACGTCCATCACATGCTCCCACTCCTTCCGTGTGACCTCATGGGTGGGCTTGTTCACCCCCGCAATACCCGCATTGTTGACAAGCACATTCAGGGTACCGAACTTGCGGGCCACATCTGAAAAAACCTCCTCCACACGCTCTTCATTGGCGGTATCCATGTGCCAGTATTCCGCCTCGCCCCCTTCCTCATGGATCTGGGCCACCACGGATTTTCCCTCCTTGTCATTGACATCTGTCACCGCTACCTTCGCGCCCTCGCTGGCGAGAAGTAGCGAGCAGGCCTTGCCAATGCCAAGGGCTCCCCCGGTAACCAGTGCTATCTTGCCGTAAACCCGCTTCATAAGCCGCCTCCTTATCCCTGCGTTGTGAACCTGAATCCCAAGTTTATTCCGTCCCCTGTACACCGGAATTGACGCCCCTCAATAATCAGGCACTGGCCAACGTTATACTCAATTCAGATGCCCGAACACCGAGGAGCGGCCGTATCGAACCCATCATCACGACCCTGACCATGACGCCGTCGCTGGATCTTTTCGGGACCACCGACCACCTGGTTGAGGATGCCAAGACACGCTGTCGAGAGGCCGGCCGCGAGCCCGGCGGCGGCGGAATCAATGTTGCCCGGAACCTGCACTTGCTGGGCCACCGCGTTCACGCCGTCTTCCCGGGCGGTGGCAGCACTGGCGACATGATTGAAACCATGCTGCGCAGCGAATCGGTTCCCTGCCAGCGCATTCCCGTCAACCATGCAACACGCCAGAACCTCGCGCTGACCGAGACATCAAGCGGGCGCATGTTCCACCTGGTGTTCCCGGGTACCGAGCTCAGCGAAGCGGAATGGCGTGCCTGCCAGTCGGCCATTCGCCATGCCAGTGGCAATACGCGTTACCTGGTTCTCAGCGGCAGTCTGTCTCCCGGTGTCCCAGAAGACTTCTATGCCCGCCTTGCCAGCGAGGCCTCAGAGCGATCCATCCGGGTTGTTCTTGATACATCGGGTCCGGCCCTGGAGCCAACGCTTAACGCGGGCGTCTACCTGGCAAAACTCAACCGGAAGGAACTGTCTCAAATGGGTTATTCGGGAGACTGGCGCGCTGAAAGCCAGCTGGCCTTCATGGCGGAACTGGTCCAGGCAGGCGCGGCGGAGCTGTTGGTCGTCACCCAGGGTGACCAGGGCGCGCTCATGGCGACAGCCAGCGGCGAAAAGCTTCGAGCCATCCCCCCTCCTGTTAACGTGGTGAGTCACGTGGGCGCAGGGGACAGCTTTGTATCCCTGATGGTGCAGAGCCTTAACCGGGGGGGCAGTGAGGCGGAGGCACTGGCCTATGGTGTTGCCGGCGCCGCGGCGGCCATCAGCACGCCCGGGAACCGGGTACCTGGGCAGGCGCATGTAGACTCCCTTTTTGTCCAGGTCAGGCGTTGACGCTTGTTAAAGGAGGCCACTATGATGACAGGAGTCCTTTTTATCGGCCGAGACCGTCTCAATGGAAGACCAGGGGTATCCGGAATATCAGGAGAAGGAAGCACGCGTCAGCGAGATGATCAGCGCCCTTCCGATTCTCGTGGCCCAACTTGATACGCATTATCGAATCCAGTTCGCGAGTGAAGGTTACCGGGTGTGGTTCGGCCTGGAACCGAGGGATCAGGTCGGGCATCACATCAGTGAAGTAATCGGGCACAAAGCATTCAGAACCCTGAAACCCTGGTTCGACACCGCCCTTGCCGGAACCCAAACGACCTACCATGGAGAAGTGCCCTACGCCCACTGCGGCACCCGCTTTATCCATGGGATCTATGTGCCCTACTACAGCTATCATGGCACGGTCACTGGCCTGCAGATTGTCGCGAACGACCTCACCGAGCACCGCGCGATCAAGAAACAGCTTGCCGATGAAACGCTCCGCAACCACACCATCATCCAGCACGCCATCGATGGCATCGTCACCATCAACCAGGACGGCATTATCCAGTCCTTCAACCCGGCCGCGGAACGACTATTCGGGTACAGCGCCTCGGAGGTCATCGGCCGCAATGTCAAAATACTGATGCCGGAACTGGACCGCAGCCACCACGACGAGTATATCCGCCATTACCAGCAGACCCGCGAGCCCCGGATTATTGGCCAAGGCCGGGAAGTGAGCGCTCGCCATCGTGATGGCAGCCCGATTGATATCCGGTTGGGGGTGGCGGAGTTCTTTCTCAAGCACGAACAGCATTTCGTCGGTTTCATCCATGATATTACGGACCGGAAACGGGCCGAGAAGGAGGCCCGGGAAGCATTGGAAAACCTGGCCCATGCGGACCGGATGAAGGCCATGGGCGAACTCGCCTCAGGGCTGGCCCACGAGATCAGTCAACCCCTCACCGCAATCCAGGCCACCGCTGAGGCCTGCCGCTCGCTACTTGAGGCAGGCAGAACGGACCCCGACCGGCTGAGTGATGCCATGGAGCAGATCACGTTGCAGAGTCGTAGAGCCAGCGACATCATCCAGGAGCTCAGGAGCTTTGTCCGTAAGGGGGAGTCGAAGCAGGTTTCCCATCACGATCCGGAGTTTCTCATTACCAATATCCTACCCCTGCTCACCAACGAATTTGAGAAGGCCAATGTTGCCGTCGAGGTGATCCCGGAAACACAACTCTGCGAATGCGCCGTCAACCGCATCCAGATTGAGCAGGTATTGGTCAACCTCATCCGCAATGCCGTTGACGCCATGAGCGACCACGACGGCGAACGCAGGCTTCGTATCCGAACCCGATACAGAGCGGAAGATCAGGTGTGTGAGGTTGCCATCGAGGATACTGGTCCCGGTATTCCACAGGAGCACATGAACCGGCTCTTTAACCCCTTCTTCACGACCAAGAGCCAGGGCATGGGTCAGGGCCTACCCATCTGCAAGTCAATCATCGAACGTCACGGTGGTGCTCTTGAGGTGGAGACACCGGATGAGGGGGGTACTGTTTTCCGATTCACCCTGCCCTACGAATCCGAATGCCGCACCGAGAAAATGCATGAATGAGACCGCAACAGTCCTGATTGTCGACGATGACTCTGGGATCCGCCAGGCGCTGGAACTCCTTATGGCCTCTGCGAACCTGGCGTCCCTTTCATTCGCAAGCGGCAGGGATGTCCTGAACGCGGACAAGCCGGAAGGTCCCGCCTGTGTCCTCCTGGATCTCAACATGCCCGACCTGGATGGCCTGGAGGTGCAGCAGCGGCTTCAGGAGCAGGACCCCAGCCTCCCGGTCATCTTCCTGACCGGACACGGCGATGTGCCTGTCGCGGTCAAGGCACTGAAGTACGGGGCAGTGGATTTCTTCCAGAAACCGGGCTTCGACCACCAACAACTGCTTCAGACCATCCGGCAGGCACTGGCGTCCCATCAGGCCACCCGCAACGCGAACCTGGAACGACAGAGAATCCGTAACGGAATTCATACGCTCAGTCCGCGGGAGCTTGAAGTCGCCCGCCTGGCCGCCGCCGGCCAAGCCAATAAAGTGATTGGTATTGAGCTCGGCATAAGCGAGCGCACCGTGGAAGTGCACCGTGGGCGAGCCATGAAAAAGCTGGGGTTGCGGCAGGCGGCGGATCTGGTCCGGGCGGAGAGCACACTCGCGGAAATGGCAACTGATTGACCCGCGTCAGTCGCCTCCGCCTGACAAAGTGTTTCCATGCGGTCATGACATCCATTACCGGACCGGCCCGCGACATGACAAGCCCTCTTGCCTGTTCCCTGATCCATATCGTCGAGGATGATGACGCAGTGCGCCAGGCGCTGAGGTTTCTTGTTGAAAGCTTTGGCGGAACCGTCCAGGCTCACCGTTCGGCGGAGGAGTTCCTCGCTGCTGCTGCGACACTGCCGTCGCAGTCTCCGGCCTGCGTATTGCTGGACCTTCACCTGGGAGGCCAGAACGGCGCCGAGATGCTTGAACAGTTACAAAAGGATCATTACCCGAGCCCGGTTATCATCCTTACGGCCTACGTCGACGGCGATCTGGCGGAACGCGCCCGGCGCGCGGGTGCCCGTAAAGTGATTGAAAAACCATTCCACAGCGGCGAACTGCTCCAGGCGATTTCCGAGGCCCTCCAGGCGGCCTGAGCCCCGCCAAACCCGTTACGGGGATCCCCTCATAGGTCAATTTCTGAACTTGCCGTAGGCTCCCTGAGTAGGGGTCCAGAACCCACAACATCAAGTTTGGAACGCCACAGGGAGCACAATAATGAATGGATACGCCCAGGCTCAATCAGAAAACCTCCAGAACCCGTTCGCGACGGACGAACAGGGCGCCGCCGCCAGGTCCGCGAACCGCATCCTCAGGCGCAATGAGCACCTCATTCACGCCGGAGATCAGATCAAGCATGCCTATGTTGTGGTCAGTGGTGTACTCAAGAGCTACATCAATTACGAGAACGGTGACAGTCAGGTACTCGGTTTCCACATCCCCGGTGACATTATCGGCCATGAATCGCTCATTAACGGGCGCTCCTTCTGCGGGGTCATCGCACTGGACACATCAAGCGTCAAGCGGCTCCAGGCCACCAATGACACTGCATCCCAGGCATTGATCAACAGCATGCAAAGCGAGATCCAGCGACTGACACGCCAGCTGCACCTGGAGCGCGAATGCTCCACCGCCGCACGTCTTGCCACCTTCCTGCTGGATTACTCGGAATCCCAGGCCCAGCGAGGATACAGTCGATATGAGTTCATACTGCCCATGGGCAGGCGGGATCTCGCCGGCTATCTCGGTCTGGCAACCGAGACGCTCTCCAGGGTTTTCAGCCGCTTCCGGGAGCAGGGCATCCTGGGGGTCAGCACCAACCACGTGACCATATTGGATCCGGCACGGCTGGAGGCGGCCAGTGGCAAGGCCGCCGAAGAATCAAGGCTGATCTGCTAGGGCCTCAGGCCGCTGGCATGAACTTCCGGATGGCTGCCGCGAGGGCCTTCTCGTCAACTGGCTTGACGAGAAACTCGCTGGCGCCCTGACGCATACCCCAGACCCGATCGGTCTCCTGGTCCTTGGTTGTCACCACAATGATCGGAATATCCTTGGTCGCCGCATCCTTGGAAAGCTGGCGCGTCGCCTGGAAGCCATTGATATCCGGCATGATGATGTCCATGAGGATCAGGTCCGGCTGCTGCTCCGTGGCTTTCTTGACACCGTCGGCCCCGTTCTCGGCGTCGAGCACCTCATAACCAAGAGTCTCCACGACCCCAGCCATCTTCTTACGATCTGTCGGCGAATCGTCGATAATTAATACGCGGCTCATCTAATACTCCTGCTCCGTTTCCTGTTTGTACAGTCCTGCCGAAAAGGCATATCTGCCTCCCATCATACGCGGAAGCCGGGGCCGGATGGTATAGCCTTAATCAAGATGGTTGTGATGAACTGTTTCAGACACAAAAAACCCGCGACCGAAGCCGCGGGTTTTTTGTGTCATTCAAGCAGGGTAATCACTCTTCCGGCGGACGGAACGCTACCTGCTGGATGAAGTCCACCTGGTTCAGGACGTACGGGTGCTGCATGTCGCCGTAACGCTGAACGTTAACGAAGCCTGCGTCTTCAAGCAGGTGCGTCACGTAGTCCTGACGCAGCGGGTACATGTTGAGCTGGAAGGTGCTGCCGTCCTTGAACTTGTAATGGAACTGTGCCAGACGACGATGGAGCTGGGCCGGGCCCACATCCACGCCGTCACCGCAGTAGTTGTACGCATGCTTGGAGCTGTAGCCCTCGTCCAGCATGGTGTCGTAGTTGCGGTGATCGATGATCAGCATGCCACCCGGGCGCAGAGTCCGGAACATCGCGTGCAGGGCATCGCGGCGCTGTTCGTGGTCGAACAGGTGGGTAAAGGAGTTACCGAGGCACACGAGTGCATCGTACTGTTCCTTGCCCAGAGTCTCGTCCAGGGTCAGCCAGTCAGCTACCCGGGAATCGGCAAAGGTTGCGCCACGCGCCTTGGCGTTCTCGCGCGCCTTGATGAGCATGTTCTCTGAGCCGTCAGTGGCGGTTACGTTGAAGCCCGCCAGTGCGAGGGCCACGCCGTTAACGCCGGTGCCGGTCGCAATGTCGGCGACATCTTGAGCACCATGGGCTCGCATCAGCCGTTCGTAGAAGGGTCCGTCGCGTTCCAGGCGATCGTCCCAGCCGACCAGATCATCCCAGTATTCCGCAAAACTGGGGGTATATTGTTCGTACTGTTCGCCAGCGTCCGCATTCTCTACAGCTGTCATGTTTGCACTTCTCCATACTGAATTTGGTCCACAGGATCATCCGCTTGTTGAGAGGGAGTCCTGCCGTGGTGTCTGTATGCGGTTGTCGCATACCGCTTACCCATCGGTAGGTGGTTGGCACCACCGCCTGAAGGACCAGGCTGGTCAGCGATGGGAACGGGAACGCCGTACAGTTGAAGGCCGACGTCCGACCACGACCGAAACGAAGTTTACTGCTGTTAATGATGACGGTACAGATTCAAAAACGTAAAAAAGGTACCATTACAGTTTTCGGTCTTCCCTTATATACTGAAAATGATGAAAGGCAATGAAGGACGCAACAGATGACTCAGTGGCTCTACGAAGACGTTGCCGGACAGATCGCGCAGCAGATCGAGGACGGCGTCTACAGTCCGGGTGATCGCCTCCCCGGGATCCGCAAGCTCTCCCAGCAATTCGGCGTGAGCCTGGCCACGGCCGTGGAGGCGTGCCAGCTGTTGGAGGATCGCGGCATGATCCGCGCGCGGCCCCGGTCCGGATTCTATGTGCAGGAACTTGAGGCAGAGCCTGCGGAGTGGCGCAAACCGGAGAGCACCGAGGACGGTCCTACTCTGGTGACCGGCCAGGCGCGGGTGCTTGAGCTGATCCGGCACCATGGCAACCCGGCTATCCTGCCCCTGGGCACAGCCGTACCGGACCCGGCGCTGCTGCCCCTCACGGCGCTGGACCGCTGTTTCGGCCATGTGCGACGCACCCACAAAAACCGTATTGCCTCCTACGACTTTCCGCCCGGACATGAGTCCCTGCGCGTCCAGATCGCACGGCGCATGGCGGATGCCGGCTGTCACATCAGTCCGGACGACGTGGTCATCACCGGCGGCTGCCAGGAATCGCTCTCGCTGAGCCTGCGCGCGGTCGCCAGCCCCGGGGACGTGATCGCCATCGAGTCACCCACCTTCTACGGCATCCTCCAGGCCATCGAGTCCCAGGGCATGCGTGCCCTGGAGCTGCCCACCGAACCCGGGGGCGGTATTCACCCGGATACCCTGGAAACTGCCATCAGTCGCTGGCCCATACAGGCCTGCGTCGCCATGCCCAACTACGGCAACCCGCTCGGGCACCTGGCCTCTAATGAGCGCAAGGAAGCCACCGTCAAGCTGCTGGCAGATAAAAATATTCCATTGATCGAGGACGACGTGTACGGCGAGCTGGGCTTCTCCGGCGAGCGCCCCTGGGCGGCCAAGGCCTGGGATACTGAGGGCGGCGTACTCTACTGCAGCTCCTTTTCCAAGACCCTGGGTTCGGGCATGCGGATCGGCTGGGCGGTTCCCGGCCGTTTCCGGGAGCAACTGACCTACCTCAAGTACGCCACCAACCAGGCAGCCCCAACCCTGCAGACGCTTGCCCTGGCCCGGTTTCTGGACCAGGGCGGCTATGATCGTTATCTACGCCGGATCCGGCGCGTTTACCAGCGCCAGGTCAACCGGGTCGCCCGCGCCATCCAGGACCATTTCCCCAGGGGTACCCGCGTCAGTCGGCCACGTGGTGGGTTCGTTCTCTGGGTGGAACTGCCAGAACCCGCAAACACACTCAGACTGCAGCAACAGGCTCTGGAGGAAGGCATCAGCATCGCGCCGGGGCCCCTGTTTTCCTCAACGGAGCGCTTCCACCGCCATCTGAGAGTGAATTGTGGTGTCGCAGACATGGAACACGTCGACGCCGCCATCGCCAGTCTTGGGCGTCTTACTCGCAAATCAGTGGCGCACAGCGTCGCTCAGAGTGTAACTCCCTGTTAATCGACGGCTCTCTGTACCGCCACATAGTGCGTGGCGTCCGAGCCATCCGTTACCGGTGACACCTTCCATTCAATCGTAAAAGGTGAGCCGTCCTTGCGATAGTTAATGGTACTGCCGTGAAAGGTTCGATGGTTTTTCAGATCATCAGACAAACGATCGATAACCGTTTTCTCTGTCTCCGGGCCCTGGAGCAGGCCTGGCGTTTTGCCCAGCACCTCGTCGGCCGAGTAACCCGTCAGATCAGTAAAGGCTTGGTTGACGTAGATAATCACGGAATTCTTATGGTCGTCGGTGACTTCCGTCACCATCACAGAATCGAAAGTCAGGCCTGCAACGGCCTGGAAAAGCGGAGATTGCAGCAGTTGTTTGGAGTCGCTCATACCTTTCCTTATTGGTACCAGGTTGCCCTGAATAGACAGGATTAACAGAATGTACGAACGCCAACTGCCACTGTATCAACGTCACTCACCCCTGCCCGAGATGCGCGATATTGACCGACCATGCCGCAGGCAGGTCCAAAACCGGGCTCGAGTTGTATGGATAAGAAATCAGATGCGATACAGTTCTACACACCGCGACTGGTCATAAAACCATGCTGAAACGAAGTATTCCCCTGCTGATACTGGCCATTGGCGTTGCCGGCTTCATTCTGCTCAGAATCACGAGGCCCGAGCCGGAAATCGTCGAGGCCGCGGAACGAAGCTGGCTGGTTGAGGTTATGCCGGTCACACCCGCTGCTCACACACCAGTATTGCCCCTGTATGGGGAGCTGGTGGCTCCGGAGCAGACAACCATTGCCTCGCCGCTTTCAGGCCGGATCGAAACCAGGCCGGTGCGCGAAGGGCAGCATGTAGACTCAGGGGACCTGCTCGTTGCGCTGGACGACGCCGATGTTGCGCCCCTGGTCAATCAGACCGAGGCCAATGTGGAGGATCTTCAGGCGCAGTTGCGCTCGGAACAGGTGCGCCATGCCAACGATCGGGAGGCGCTCAAGGGTGAAAAAGCCATCCTCGACAACGCGCAGCGCCAGTTCGAAAGAACCCAATCGCTGGTCAGCCGCGGACTGACATCGCAGGAGTCGCTGGAAGCCGCCTCCGATGCCCTGGCGCGCGCCCGCCTGACAGTCACTACCCGCCAGCGGGCAATCGACGAGCATCCGTCGCGTGTTCAAAGCCTTGAGGCGAAGTTGGCCAACGCGCGGGCGGCGCTGGCCTCCGCACGCCGTGACGCCAGCAGAGCAACGGTCACGGCGCCCTACGATGGCGTTGTGACCGACATTCAGGTTGCCGAAGGCGACCGCGTGTCCCAGAACGCCAGGCTGTTGACGGTGTATCCGGATGTGGGCCTGGAGCTCAGGGCCAGGGTTCCTGATAGGTTCCGCCAGGAACTGCTGGATGCGCTGGCTTCTGGTGCAGAGCTGCAGGCAGAATCAGAGGATGGCCGGCACCGGTTTACCCTCGCGCGCTTTGCCGGCACCAGCGACCCTGCTGGCACCCAGGCCATCCTGACCCTCAACGGCGATGCTGGTGGCCTGCGCCCGGGCGGCTTGCTCCCTGTTACGCTCGAGAGGCCGACGCACAAAAATGCCATCTCCGTCCCTTACAGCGCCCTCTACGGCAGGGACAGCGTGTATGTAATGACTGATAAGTCCCGCATGCAGCGAGTCGCGGTAAACCGTCTTGGGCAAGCCAGGGCGGGCAATGAAGAGCGTCATGTGTTGATCTCGGCCGAGGGCCTGCAAGCGGGTGACTCCCTGATCACGACCCACCTGCCCAATGCCATGACCGGGCTCAAGGTAGAGCTGGCAGACACCAGGACAGAGACCGGGGAATGAGTCAGCGAAAGGGTATCATCGGTTTCTTCGTTCACCACCGGGTTGCGGCCAACCTGGTAATGCTGGTGATGCTGGTCGGCGGAACCCTGGCGCTGACCCGGATGAATATCCAGTTCTTCCCGGACTTTGCCCTCGACATCGTGAGCGTTCGGGTGGTGTGGAGCGGCGCCTCTGCGGAAGACATTGAGCAGGGGATCACCAATCCCCTGGAGCAGCGCCTTCGCAGCGTTCAGGGCCTGAAGAAAATGACCTCCACCTCGGCCCAGGGTATATCGTCCATTACTCTGGAGTTCACGGAGAATACCAACCCCATCCAGGCCCTGGACGATGTACGCCAGCAGGTTGACTTGTTCACCAACCTGCCTGCGGCCGCTGAGGAGCCCCAGGTAACCCGGGTTGAACGCTATGAGCCTGTTGGCCGGTTACTGGTTTACGGCGCTGTGGACAGGTCTGAGTTGCGCCAGATCGCCTACCGATTCGAAGACGAGTTGCTGACACGGGGGATTGATCGCATATCCATTCGTGGCCTGCCGGAGCAACAGATCAGTATTGATGTGCCGGCGGAGCGTCTGGAAGCGATTGGCCTTTCCCTGAATCAGGTGGCCGAGCGTGTCGGCTCGGTGTCCCGTGATCTGCCTGCCGGCATGATGGGCCAGCAGGATGCTACGCGTGAACTGCGTTCCGTGGAGCAGCGCCGCAGTCCCCAGGCCTTCGAAACCATACCGGTGCTCAGTGATGGACGCACCCAGTTGCGTCTTGGCGACATTGCCATCATTCGCCAGGAATCGCGGGAAAGCCAGGTCACCCTGACCCGCAATGGTCATCCAGCGGTCGAACTCCAGCTCCAGCGGGCCGAGGATGGCAATTCCCTGGAAGCTGCCGGCGTGCTTGAAAACTGGCTGGCGGATACCCGGCCCGTCCTGCCGCCCTCCGTTGAGCTGGAGGTTTACGATGAAACCTGGCAGCTGCTGGATGATCGTATTTCCCTGTTGATCAAGAACGGCTTTGGCGGTCTTGTTCTGGTGGTTACCCTGCTCTACCTCTTCCTGCCCGGACGCGTGGCGATGTGGGTCGCCATTGGGATACCGACCGCGTTTCTGGGCGCGCTGGCAGTACTGTGGGGAATCGGCGGCTCCATCAATATGATTTCCCTGTTCGCGCTGATCATGGCGCTCGGTGTGATCGTGGACGATGCCATCGTCGTGGGCGAAGACGCCGATGCACACTCGCGGATGGGCGAGGATTCCACCTATGCCTCGGAGGGCGCTGCCAAACGCATGGTGTGGCCGGTCCTGGCATCATCGCTGACCACCGTGGCGGCCTTTATGCCACTGCTGGTCGTCGGTGGTGTGATCGGCAACATACTCGGAGATATTCCCCTGGTAATGATCTGCGTGTTGATCGCCTCGCTGCTGGAATGCTTCGTTGTGTTGCCGGCTCATCTGCGCCACGCCTTCAAGCCCGGCAAAAACACGCGGGCGGAAAACGGTCCGGTTGAGCGCCTGCGAACGCGCTTTGAAACACGCTTCAATCACTTCCGTGAAGGCGGGTTCCGGCGCCTGTCGCGCTACACCCTGAAGCACCGCGGCATAACCCTGGCTACGGCAATGGCAGTGGCTCTGCTGACCGTGGGGTTGCTGGCGGGGGGCCGCCTTGGATTCAATTTCTTTCCCACCCCGGAGCCTTCAGTGCTCTACGCCAACGCCAGTTTTGTGGCGGGTACCAACCCTGAGACCGTGGATGACTTTGTGGGCGAAATGCAACGTGCGTTGAGCGAGGCCGAAGAGGCGCTCGGCGGTGACCTGATTCTGCACGCGGTTGCCAACCACGGCACAACTCAGGGTGCCGAACGCACGACTCGTAGCGGCGATGAGGTGGGGTCCGTCATGGTGGAACTGGTCCCATCGGACCGCCGCACGGTTCGCAACCCGCAGTTCATCAAGGCCTGGCAGGATCGCCTTGACCGGCCAGCCGGGCTGGATAATGTAAGCATTTCCGAACGCCAGTCGGGACCGCCGGGCAAAGACGTCAACGTGCGGTTGACGGGTGAAAACGCCACCGACCTGAAACGCGCCGCAGAGTCTCTTAACGAGTCAATACGCACCCTGCCCGGTGTTCTGGATACCGAGGACGACATGCCCTGGGGGCGAGAGCAGCTGATCTACGAGGTCAGCGCTTACGGTGAGGCGTTGGGGTTGACTACCGAAGACCTGGGCCACCAGTTGCGTGCGGCTTTCGATGGTCAAATCGCCCAGGTCTATCAGGATGGGCGTGATGAAGTGGAAGTTCGGGTACAGCTCCACCGCGAGCAGCGTGAGAGCATGGCGACGCTCTCGAGGTTGACGGTACTGGTGCCGGATGGGCGTTTCGTGCCTCTGACCCAGGTCATGAACCTGGATCATCGCCAGGGATTCCAGGCTCTGCGGCACGCTGAGGGAGAACTGGCCGTTGAGGTCACAGCGTCCCTCAACACCCGGATCAGCACGGCCGACCAGATTATTGCCAGCCTCAAGGAGGAGGCGCTGCCGTCGCTGGCCAACCAGTACAATCTGCGTTACAGCCTTGAGGGGCGAGCTGCTGACCAGCGCGAAACCATGGACGACATGAAAACCGGCCTGATCATCGGACTTGGCCTGATGTATGTGGTTTTGGCGTGGGTGTTCGCGTCCTGGAGCATTCCGCTGATCGTTATGGCGATTATTCCCTTCGCGCTGGTAGGTGGGTTGATCGGCCACTGGCTGATGGGATTGCAGCTCACCATTCTCTCGTTGTTCGGACTCTTTGGCCTGTCCGGCATTGTGGTGAACAACGCCATCATCCTGGTGTCTTTCTATCATCAACAACGCAACAAGGGTCTGGGTATCACTGACGCCCTGAACGAGGCGGCAGTGCAGCGGGTTCGCGCGGTCCTGCTCACCTCGCTCACCACCATTGGCGGTCTCCTTCCCCTGTTGTTTGAAACCTCGCTTCAGGCCCAGTTCCTGATCCCCATGGCAACCTCCATCGCCTTTGGTCTTGGGCTCTCCACCCTGCTGGTTCTGGCCGTGATTCCGGCATTGCTCTCCTACCTGGAGCAGTTCCGTGAATGGCGGGCCTGGCGCCGGGGCGAGGAACCTGAACCGCCCCCCGACGGGAGCCTGTAATGTCGAATGCCGTGGTGACTGTTGAAAGGCGCTGGATATATGCCAACGGTGACGTTGAAGCGCTTACAGGTGAGGATGTGACACTGACGCCAACGAACTGGAGAGCGTCTTCAGATAAACCTCACCATTGCGGCATCGCAGGGCCAATACCGGAACAATGGGTTCTACCCGTACTGGGAAAGTCCCGTGTCTGTTACAGGCTCCCATCAGGGCGTGGGCTACATGGAGCTGGCCGGCTACAACGATTAAACACATTGAACTGCTTTTGCCGGGCCTCACCCGCGCTTTCAAACTCCAGCACACCATCGGCCACCGGATCCGCGGTCAGGATCTTCTTATCCTGGCCATAGTGCATGGTCACTTTCCAAGGACCACCCTGGCCCTGACGCGGCATGCGATCCTTGGCACGGCTGATGTACCCTGGTTCGAAACCGTCGAGCATGCCATGGTCGGTGTCGTTGCCCTCCCGATCGACCGGCCGTGCCACCGTGAATCCGTTTTGCTCCATATAGTGAAACAGACGACACAGATACTGGCCGCCGATGTCGCATTTCAGGGTCCAGGGCGCGTTGGTGTAACCGAAGATCCAGCCGTAGTTGGGAATGTCCTGCATCATGATGCCCTTGTAGGCCATCTTGGACGGCAGGTGCACCGGCTTGCCGTCCAACTGCAGTTCCATTCCGCCCATCAACTGAACATCCAGGCCCGTGGCGGCAATGATCACGTCCGCCGCCAGTTCCTGCCCCGATTTCAGAACAACACCGTTGCTGGAAAAGTGATCAATATGGTCGGTCACAATGTCGGCCTTTCCGGAGCGCAGGCTGTTGAAGAAATCGCCGTCCGGCGCCGCGCACAGACGCTGCTCCCAGGGATTGTAATCCGGCGTGAAGTGACGCATGTCGACGTCTGGTCCGACTCTCTTGCGCATGTGGGACAGTAGAACCCTGCGCATCATCCGGGGCCAGCGCATGCACGCAAGGTACAACCCCCGCTGGAACAGAATGTTGCGCCGCCGCGCCATCTGGAACACCCATCGCTTGGGCAGGAAGGTACTGAGCAGCATCGAGATCCTGTCCGTGTCCGGCACGGACAGGATGTAGCTCGGCGAGCGTTGCAGCATGGTCACCTTCGCCGCTTTGTCCGCCATGGCCGGCACCACGGTAATCGCGGTCGCGCCGCTGCCAATAACCACCACCTTCCTGTCGGTATAGTCGAAATTCTCCGGCCACTGCTGCGGGTGGATGATCTCGCCTTCAAACGATTCCTCACCCTCGAAGTGGGGGCGGTAGCCGTGATCATAGTTGTAGTAACCCGCGCAGTTCACCAGGAAATGACAGGTGATGGTCCTCTCTTCCCCGGTGGCTTCATGCCGCGCCGTGATGGTCCACTGCTGCTGCGCGCTGGACCAGTCCGCACGGACGAGGTTCAGGCCGAACTGCACCTTGTCTTCCAGGTGGAACTCCCGCGCGGTTTCGACGACGTAGTCGCGGATGTCGCTGCCCTTCGCCAGCACCTGATCCGAGTACCAAGGTTTGAAGTTGAACCCGAAGCTCGCCATGTCCGAATCCGAGCGAATCCCCGGGTAACGGAAAAGATCCCAGGTGCCGCCCATCTTTTCCCGGCGCTCCAGGATCGCCATGGTCCGGTGCGGGAACTCGGAGGCGATGTGACAGGCCGCCCCGATGCCGGATAGGCCAGCTCCAATGATGACGGTGTCGTAGTGAGCGGCGGTCATGACGGTCTCCTTCTTATCGTTTTTATAATGACCTTAGCCCAACACTATTTCAGAACCTGCGATTGACAGGATTGACATAAGCAGACACTTTTTTGACATAGTGAGACATCATGAAAACCTGGAGGCCATGTGAGCAGCCTGATCAGGGCGACCAACCTGTGGGGATTTGACGAGCTGGTACGTATCCGGGGCGGTGATCCGCGCCCCCTGCTGGCCCGCTACCACATTCCACCCGAAGAGCAACGCGATGATCGCTCGTTCCTGATCTACCGCAACGTTGCCGCGCTGTTCGACGACACGGCCCGGATACTCAACTATCCGGAGTTCGGCATCAAACTGGCGGAATATCAGGGTATGGACATTCTTGGGCCGGTCTCCGTGATCGCCCGCAGCTCCGCAAACGTCGGCAACGCCATCCAGAGCATCGCCCGCTATCTGCACCTGCATTGCCCTGCCCTGAAAATCACCGCCCGCACCGAGACCGCCGGCGTGGCGCAGCTCCATTACACTGTGGATGATGAAAGCACCGGCTATCGGGTCCAGGCCTACGAGCTGGCCATGTCCAACGCGATGCAGGTGCTGAAACTGCTCTGCGGGGAAACGGTGACCCCGCTCAGCGTGCACTTCATGCACGAGCGCGCCGGTGACGAGGCGGTCTATCAAGCCGCCTTCAACAGCCTGGTCCACTTCAACGAGCCCTGGTGTGGCTTTCGCCTGCCCGTGTCCGCGTTTGCGATCCCCTTGGCCAGCGTCGACCACCAGACCTGGCAACTGGCGGACCGCTATCTGGAATCCCAGCAGGCGCCCAATGCCGCCACTGTCTACGAAGACGTCATCGGCCTGATCCGGACCCTGCTCCCGACGGGAAGCAGCAGCAGCGAAGCAATCGCCTCACATCTCGCCATGCACAAACGCACCCTTCAGCGACACCTCAACCGCGAAGGCACCAGCTACGAACAACTGCTCAAAAACGAACGGCGCAACCTCGCCCACCAGTACCTGCTGGAACCCAAACTCAAACTCAGCCAGATCGCCGGACTGCTGGGCTATTCCGAACAGTCCGCGTTCAACCGAGCGTGCCGACACTGGTTTGGTCTGACGCCCAGCAAATACAGGGCGCGGTTGTTGAATCAGGGGCAAAACCGGGGCCCAGGGATGACGACCGACTGACTCTCAACATTCTCAAGATCAAGGTAACGGTATGGGCGACATCGAAGCTCTACTCAATCAGAAGAAGACGGTGCCGAGGAACGCCATCGCCATCAGCAAATGGATGATGTGAACCGCAGCATACCCCCGTATACCTCCCTAGTCGCGCCAGTAGTCGTTGGCCTGCGCGATAGTCCGGAAATGCACGGCAATCACGTGCGAGGCGTCAAGAACCCAAACCCCGAGGATGTTTTCAATGAGCAATGCCCACCATCTGGACTGGAATCCACGGGATCCAAGCATCCTGGATGCCCCACTGACCGCTTATGACCGGATGCGCCATGAGTGCCCGCTGGCGTGGAGTGATCACCGGCATTCACGTCTGCCCGTGATATGGCCTAATGATCTTGGACAGCTTGATACGGGCAAGTCAGGCGATCGCCAGTCCTTATTCTGCTGTGTGGGGAGACAAGTCAGTACGTCTTTCAGATAGGCATAACGATCATGGCCATCGGGTCATAGCTTAGCAGGGCCCTCAGGTTGTCCACGCAAATGGGTATCAAGTCTTTGATTTAAAGCGGTATTTTTGGAGGCGCGGGTCGGAATCGAACCGGCGTAAACGGAGTTGCAGTCCGTCGCATGACCACTCTGCCACCGCGCCTGGGAAGGTATAAAAGGAAATGGAGCGGGAAACGAGATTCGAACTCGCGACATCCACCTTGGCAAGGTGGTGCTCTACCAGCTGAGCTATTCCCGCTTTGTGGTTCGGGCTGTTCTGCCCTCATCAACGGATGTGTATTGTACTCATGCGGAAACTGCCGTCAATAGTTGTTTTCAAAGGGTTGATTTGTCGCAGGATTTAACTCGATTTACAAACCAGCATCACCGATTACTCTTGGGAGAAGCGCGCACGCGAACTTCCCTAACCTCCCCTGCCCTTTGATCTGGCCTATTACCTGTCATTCTATTTTGGCCCAAATTTGGCCCACTGTTAGCCCATTTTGGTCAGGCCAGAACGGACTGGGATATTCAGTACCACCCTAAGTCATTCCGCAACGATAACTCTGACTGGTAGGACTTGGCATCGCGCTCTCTGGAGCGTTGCAATTCTCGGCGTGCTTTCTGCAGGCGGATATCGCTCGAACCGCCAACAACCAACATGGTACTGCCCTCCAACCCATTACTCAGAGTGTATCTTCTGCGGTGCTCGATCGTCTTCTAGGTGTAAGAGATCGAATCTAAAGCCGCTGCGAAAATGAGGCGCTCTCAGTCATGGATAATATACGTTTTGCGAATTACCTTCGCCGTTTCGATTATCAGGAGCGGCTTGATATGAAAATTCAGATTCCTGAACTGCTGGAACTGTATGCCGACAGCAAAGCACAGGTCGTCGACATTCGCTTTCCTGAGGAATACGCCGCCTGGCGCATTGGTTTCGGCCAGCATATCCCATTAAATGAGCTGCCAGACCGCCTTGATGAACTTGACAAAGATAAGACCATCGTCACGGTGTGTCCGCATTATGACCGTGCCGAGATAGCCCGGCTGTATCTCACTCTGGAGGGTTTCAATGCGCGATATCTCACCAGTGGCATGCTGGGTATTGCTGATGCGCTACGTGGGGATAAGGCTCGCGACTACATCACGCGTTTAAACGATCAGCAGCAATGAATAAACAACCACCAGTCGACATAAGCAGATTTACTGGATCTTTATGATTGTATTCGACTACAGCATTTATTTCGTCGTGACGTTCATCGTCTCAACGGTATTTGCGTCAGGCGGCGTTGGTTCCGCGGTAGCACTGGTACCCATATTTTCGATGATGGGGTTGCCCCTGAATCTGGCCAAAACCATCGGCCTGTTCATCAATTCAGCGTCTACCATTGCTGCCTCAACCATCAACGTGCACAAGGGATTGGTTGATTTCCACTTCGCTTTGCCTTTGGTGGTTTCGGTAGTGGTCGCGACTCCCATTGGTGCGTGGCTCAGCCAGTATGTCTCCGAGGAGCTCGTTCAGTGGGTGCTGACGGCCTTTTTGATTGTCAGTTCGGGATTGTTGATTTTCTCCCGACGGGAAGCCAAAGCCGCCTACGATCGCGCCTGGGTGATGTTTGTGCTCGGCGCAGCGGTTGGACTGGTATCCGGGCTGGTTGGTGTCGGCGGTGGAACGCCTATTCTCGCCGTTTTGCTGCTGCTCGGCTTCGACACTAAAAAAGCCGCTTACGCCGTCAGCTTTGTTATACCTTTTTCAACGCTGGGTGGGTTCTTTACCTATCTCAGCTTTGTTGAGATGAACTGGCCTTTACTGGCCACTGTGGCAGTAGCTTCTATTTTGGGCGGCTTCCTGGGGCAGCGGATTATGCACCTGCACATGAATGCTGTTCAGGTCAAAAAACTCATTGCCATCATTCTGTTGATCCTTTCCGGGAAAATGCTTTGGACACTGCTGTAAAAAAGCGTCTCCCCGGTTAGCGATCGACGAATGCCAAGGAAGCCAATCAGCCACTTGAGCCTTTGGTATTCTATATTGGCCTTTCTGAACCAATGAAGTTTAAAAAAATTTAATCGCGAGGTTGGACTGTGTACAGAGCACACAATGAGCATCATAAAAGTCAGAAGGTCGGTTGGCTGCGTGCAGCTGTAATGGGAGCCAATGATGGCGTTGTTTCTACCGCAGCATTGATTCTTGGTGTTGCAGCTTCAGGCTCTTCTGAGACTGCGATACTTTTAGCCGGCTCATCAGGATTAGTAGCAGGGGCTATGTCGATGGCGGCAGGAGAATATGTTTCCGTCAGCTCCCAAGCAGACACCCAAAAAGCAGATGTTGAGCAGGAAAAAGAAGCACTAAAAGAACATCCTAAAGAAGAACTTGAAGAGCTGGCAGAGATTTATAAAGAGCGTGGTCTTGATGATGAAATTGCCAAAGAAGTTGCAAAGCAGTTGATGGATAAAAACGCACTCCATACTCATATGCGTGATGAAATTGGCATTACAGAAGTAGCAGATGCAAGCCCGTTAGCGGCAGCTGGATCCTCTGCACTGGCATTTGTAGTGGGTGCAGGACTGCCTTTATTGAGTGTTTGGCTTTCGCCAGTTGAGTATACGCAGGTTGCTGTTGCTGTTTTCTCTGTTATTTTCTTAATGATTCTTGGCGGACTGGCAGCCTACACAGGCGGTGCCAATATCGTAAAAGGCACTTTGCGCGTTACATTTTGGGGTTCTATGGCGATGATAGTTACCACTGGAATAGGAAAATTATTTTAGACAGACCCGGATTTCTCAGGGGACGCTGGTTGGGGTGAAGTGGATCTGTGTCTTCTCCTCCACCGGCAGCACCAGCGCGTTGTCCGGCGGATTGAGATAGAGACCGACGGCATCGAGTTGAGTAGCGCCGGGTTGACCAAGACACTACCTGTTGCCAGCGCAACAGCATTGAACGCAGCGCCCGGGGATTCTGGAATTCCCGGGCGCGCGGGGCCTAATAGGCAGCGTCCAGACCGAACAGCAGATAATGTTCGGCCTCTCCATGCCCGAAGTCATTGGTGGACTGGAGGTCGCCATTGGCTTCAATAACCCCACGTACGTTGGATGCGAAGTAGTAGGAGCTCGTGAAGGTGATTGTGTTGAGGTTAAGGCCGTCGTAGCGGTTGTTGGCGAAGGTGCCCTCGACACTCCCTGCGTTGATGCTTGCAAAGTCTGAAAGACGCACCCTGTCGAAATCATTGGCGTCGGCATAGTTATACAGCATGGAAAAGGCCCACTTGCGGTTCGGGATCCAGTCCACACCGGCAAAGGCTCCCGACCAACTATAGTCCTCGCCGTTTTCCAGGAAGTCATCCCAGCGGTTGTACAGGCCCTGAGCGTGCCAGTAGACATTACTGGTGAACTTACCCGATAGATCAAGACCAACAATGTCTTTGCTCGCTTCGTGATCCGGAATGCCGCCGTTGATGTTCGCCGCCTCCTGTTGGAAGCCGTTGGGCTGCGCGCCTGTGTATCCGAACAATCCAACGCCGACACCGGCAATGTCGGTACCGATGCGGCCGAAGACGGCCTTACGGTCATCGTTGTCGAAGCTGTGGTCAGAACGATTGAAGCCGCTGGCGGTAAGGTTGCGGCTCTCTTTGATCCCGTTGCCGTTGACAAAGCCAAGGCCCAGATCTACGGGGCCGACCCCGCGCTCCAGCAGCAGGCCGCGCTCGTACGTGATGCCCGCCATACGGTAGGGAATGTAGTCCTGAAAAGGTAGGCGTACTTCGCGCGGGAACATTAAGTCAGATACCTGAAACTGGCCGAGCGTCGCTTCAATGCCCGTTCCGAAGACATCGTCGTGGCGAAGCCAGGCGTCCTCGATAAGGACCTCGCTGTTCTCGCCCTTCTCCGCGAAAATGCCATAAAAGTATGCGTTGATGTGATCGGTCAACGGCGCCCCGCTCAACAGTTTGATAAAGTAGGGGCTTTGCAGGTCAGCGTTGGCGGCCTCTTCATTTTCGCTGGCGCGGTCTGCGGAACGCAGCTGCGTAAAACCCTGCATGCGTATCGCCAGGGGGATGGTGTCCGGCAGGTTCAGCCTGTCGTCGCCGTAGCTTTCGCGCTTGTCTTTCCAGTTGGGTAACCGATAACCGTTGGCGGCGAAGTGCTCGCCGAAGCTGTTCAGCTTGGGCACGGCGGCGTGGCAGCTGGTACAGCTCATCTCGGTTTGGCGGGCGAAGGCCGGTATAGCCTGAACGATCTGGGGGACCGCCAGGGCTGCTGCCAGCAGCCCCACCATTAATGGAAATCGAACGCTGAGTGACGACATGGTTTCTTCTCCGGTTGTCACCTGAGGATGGTGTGTCGAGTCAGGCTACTGCCGCGGTTGCACTGCAATCTTGACGAGCATCAAAAATATTAGAAAAAGGTAATGTGCAGCCGACGGAACCGAGTATCAAAAGGCCTTCCCGTGCGATTGGGCCTCAGGCAATCGCAATCTCGCTTCAATACCCCCCTCCTCAGATTGTTCCAGATGCAGGTCGCCTCCATATAAACCCGCAAGATCACGGGCGATGGCAAGACCCAGGCCAGAGCCGGCACTGGATTCGTCGAGTTTAACCCCCCGCCCCATTACCGCCGCCCGTGCGTCGGCGCTCATGCCCGGACCGTCATCCATCACCCTGATCAGGATGCCTCCAGCGCTTTGTTCAACGACGAGTCTGAAACGCTGTCTTGCCCACTTGGCGGCGTTATCAACCAGGTTGCCGACCATTTCCTGCAAATCCTGGGGATCGGTTCTGACCCGGATGGTCTCCGGAATGATGAAGTCGCATTCAAGCTGGCGGCGCTGAGCAAGCCGCTCAAAACCCTGGATGAGGGGCTGGAGTGTCTCAGCGAGGTTGCTGGATGCGCCCAATGCTGGGGGGCCAGCAGCGGAGGCGCGGGAAAGGTGATGGCGGATCGCCGCATCCATGCGCTGGATCTCGCTCTGGAGCGTGACCCGCTGGTCATCGGACAGGCGACCTGCCAGTGTGCCGATCACGGCAATGGGGGTCTTAAGCGCGTGCGCCAGGTTGTCCGCGGTCTGGCGACTGCGCTCGATCAGGGATTGATCGCGTTCCAGGACCCGGTTCATGGCATTGGCCAGGCCGGTCAGCTCGGCCGGCAGATCGGTTTCCAGCCGGTCACTGTCACCGTTTTCCACACGGGTCAGATCAGACTGGATACGGCGTAACGGGGCCAGTCCCCAGCGCAGCTGGACGGCCAGGCCCGCCAGGAGGATGAGCGCGAGCACCACCAGTGATACCCAGAGCAGCTGGTTGAACTGGTCCATCTCGGCCTGGATGGAGTGCAGTGGTGCCGCCACCATGACATGGATGGATTGATCCATACCGGGCAGTGTCACCTGGCGCTGGATGACCCGCAGTCGGTCACCATTAGGGCCAATGGCGTCATGTCGCGTCAGGCCATCGCTGTCTGCGGGGGAGAGGCGTTCATCCCAGAGTGATCGCGATGCAAGTGTCTGCTCGGATCCTTCAACCTGCCAGTACCAGCCCGAGAATATGCGGCTGAACCGTGACTCGCCCGGGACGTCGGGAGGTATCAGGGTGCCTTTGACAGGATCGTATTCGAGGCTGGCAAGAACCACATTGAGCAGAGATTCCAGTCGTTCATCAAACGCCGTATGGATGGACTGCTGGAAGTTATAGGACAGCAGTAACCCGGAGGCGGGCAGCACGAGCAGGATCATGAGGCAGGCGCCGGCGAGCATCCGGGTATGAATCGTGGCGCGGCGCCGGGTCACTGCGTATCCCCGGGATCCGCAAGGCGGTAACCACGCCCGCGCAGCGTCTCGATGATTGTCGCGCCGAGCTTCCGCCTGAGGCGGCTGATCTGGACATCGATGACGTTGGAGTCGGGTTCATGGTCGCTTTCATAGGTGTACTCCGCGAGCTCCTGGCGACTCACAATGCGCGGAAAGGCATGCATCAGTCTTTCCATCAGTCTGTACTCCTGCGCGGTCAGCGAGACAGGCATGCCACAGTGGGTGAGCTGACCCAGCTGGGTATCCAGGGTCAGGTTCCCGACCTGGATCTGGGGATGCGCATGATTGTGGCTGCGTCTGACAAGAGCCCGCAGCCTGAAAAGCACCTCGGCGGTCTCGAAGGGTTTGGTGACATAATCGTCAGCACCCGCTGAAAAACCAGCTGCCTTGTCAGACCATCGCTCCCGGGCTGTGAGTATCAGCACCGGGACATCCATTCCGCGGTGGCGCCAGCTCTCAAGCCAGGTCACCGCATTGCCATCGGGGAGGCCAAGGTCGAGGATGATCACATCGTAGGACTGGGTCATGACCTGAAAGTCGGCTTCTGAGCCGGTTTCGGCACATTCCACAATAATGCCCGTCTCCTCCAGAGAGCTGGAAAGTTCCCGGGACAGGGCCTGATCGTCCTCCACCAGAAGCAGTTTCACGGATCGCGCCTCATCTGATTGATGCCTGTGCCTTCTATGCCGATTATTTCTCCGGTGGCGGCATCCAGCAGGAATTCCACGACCTGGCCATCGGGTCCGAGAAGCTCGATCTCATAGAGTCGGACACCGTCCTCATCCTCCAGCTCAACCTCTATGACCTCGCCTTTGTAGTCGCGGCGCAATGTCTCAATGATCTGGCTCAGCGGTAACAACTCGCCCGATTTGACCTGCTCGTGCAGTTCGCGCCATTCATCATCATCCGCCAGTGATACGAGCGGCAGAGCGCACGCAAGGGTCAGCAGGCAGAGCATCACGGGTTTGAGCGCATTGGAGACGGAGAGAGACGTTGGATTCAACATACCGCGATTATAGCGAAGACCAGCATGAACAGAGTATGAATGAATCGCTCACCGCCCTGTCACGCAAGCACTGTTAGCGTGGATCATGAATCGAGAGCGATTCCCACACATAGAACGATTCTGGAGGCAATTCCATGAAAACAGCAGCAGGTATCACCCTTTTGTCCGCGCTGGCGCTCACGCCAATGGCTCAGGCCGCCGGTTCAATGGAGGACGTTAATCGGATCGTAAAAGCTGCGTCCGAATATGGGATCAGTCATTTCAATGAGCTTGAGACCGAGGATGGTCGCATGACCGAAGTGGAAGGTTGGCTGGATGATGAATGGCACGTGGAAGTCGCTATTAGTGACGCTGGCGAAATCGGCCGTGAAAAGCGTGAGAAGCGAATTGATGGCGCCTGGGGAATGAGTGCGGATCAGGTGCGTCAGTATGCGGAGGCAGCGTTTGGCGAAGGACTGACCCGTATTGAAGAGATCAGTGTGGATACCAGTGGTCATGTTGAAGTAGAGGGTTATGATGACAGCAGTAAGAAGGAAGAGGAGGGCGAGGAGCTGAGTGTTCACTTCCGCCTTGGCGTTATGACACCGTCTGATGTTCGCCGCGAGTGATTCGGGCAGCTATGGGCTGCATAAATCTTGCGCCCATAGCGTTGGCTCTGCAGCCTGTGTTGGAAACTCCAGATGCAATCTGCATCTGGAATTGACATTGTTAGACCGCTAATAAGGAAGGAAAAATGCCGAACCAACAACGCTACTCCGCAATATCGACGATTAATCACTGGGTTACTGCGCTTCTTGTCGTCGTCATGCTGGCTCTGGGCTATGCGGTAGCGGCCGCGCCTTCAGAGGCGATCGAGGGCTATGTGCTGGGCATCCACGTATCGCTGGGCTTCTTTGTGTTTCTGTTCGTGGCGTGGCGCGTGGGTTTCAGGCTGTATGAAGGGTTTCCGGCGAATGTTGGCCAGAATGCCCTGGAGCGCTGGAGCGCTTATGCCATTCACCGGGTAATACTGCTTTTGTTGGCACTCCAGGTGATTACGGGCCCGATGTATCTGTTCACGGAAAATGAATGCGTGAATGTCTTCAACTGGTTTTCTGTGTGCGTGCCGCTTGAGAGCCTGTCCGTCATTCACGAGCCCATGGAGTGGCTTCATGTCAATATTGGCCTATACCTGCTTCCGGCTCTGCTTGTACTGCACCTCGTTGGCGCAATCCGCCACTATGGCGTTCGCGGGAAACAGGAAATGCCTTCGGATCTGTGAGTGACTGTAGTTTGGGAGCCTGACAATACCAGGCACCCGTTTTGATCTCGAAGCCCTCGGCGGTATCCATTTCGGACTGCGTTCGTCTTCATTGGGGCAAGGCCAAAGAATCTTGGCTGTAAGACTCCCCACGCACTAACAATGAAAGCATGCACCATGCCCGAAAACGTAAGAAACAACTGGACTGTCCGGCTCGTCATTGGGGCTGTAATCGCTATCATGGCAGGCTTGGCCGCCTGGGGCGTGATCAGCCGTCAGGCGGAGCTGGCGCAGGCCCCCCGTTTTGAGGGACCCCCGGTGACGGTCAACACGGTGGTTGCCCAAGCGGGGAGGCTGACGCGGAGCCGGCACTACCTGGCGGAAGCTGAGCCGGTGCGCGAGGCGGACGTCACCGCCCGATTCACTGAAACAGTAACCGAGGTAAACGTGGACGAGGGCGACCCGGTGGCTGCAGGCGATGTTTTAGTACGTCTGGATACCTCCGAGGTGGTGGCGCGGCTTGACGGCCTGGCCGCAGACCTGGATCAGGCTCGCGCTCAACGTGAAGCGGAAAAAGCCAACCGCGACGCGCTGGGTCGCTCCGCTGACTACTGGTCCCAAGAGGTAGCGCGCCTGCACAGGCTGAAAAAACAGGATGCCGTCTCCCAGTCGGACCTGGATGAAGCAGAGGACCGACTGAATCAGACCCGGGGTAACCTGAAAGCCAAACGGCAGCAGATACGGGCGCTCTCTTCCCGGCTGGAATCCCTGCGTGCACGCCGTGAAGATCTGCGCAGCCAGCGGGCGGACCATGCACTGAAAGCCCCTTTCTCCGGTGTCATAACCGCAAGCAATGTGGACCCGGGGGACCAGGCTGGTCCGGGCAAGCCCCTGGTGCGAGTGAGCAGCACCGAGCGCATGCGTCTGGCCTTCGGGGTTCCCGAGGCGGACAGACCCGCCGTCGAAACGGGCGTTAATCTGCGTTTCACGCTGGCGGGAGAGAGCCACGAGGCTACCATCGACCGTATTCATCCCGCCCTGGATTCCGCCCGCCTGGCCCGGGCCGAGGTGGACCTGGACTCCGGCGTCACTCCGGCACCCGGGGCCGAGGTGAGCGTAACCGTGGCCCTGCCGCCCCTGGAAGAGACCGTCCTGGTCCCCGCCGGTGCTCTGGCCGGTGGTGATGAACAGCCCACGATTTACGAGGTATCCGACGGCAAGGCGCTCGCGCGAACCGTGACGGTGCGGGGCAGGGATGGCGATCGGGTAGCGGTCTCCGGGATCGAGGCCGGGGCCTCGGTGGTAACCAGCCCCTACCTGGGCTGGACGCGCCTGGCTGATGGCATGCCGGTAACACAGGTGCAGCCATGAGGCTGATCGACTGGGCGCTTGCGCGGCCCCAGGCGCTTTCGGCGGTCGTCCTGCTCGTTGCCATCTGGGGGGTGCTTGCTTACGTGCGCACGCCGGTGGACCTGTTTCCGGACACCGAGCCACCCCAGGCCGTGGTGGTGGCTACCCAACCCGGTGCCAGTGCCCGCGACATGGCCTCGGATGTCACTCAGGTACTGGAGAAAGAGCTCAACACCCTCGACGGTGTCGTCAACCTCACCAGCACCAGCCGTGACGGCGTGGCGGCTATTGGCGTGGAGTTCGGCTACCACAAGACCCTGTCCCAGGCGACGGCGGTTGTGGGCAACGCCCTGGATCGCGTCATCAGCGACCTGCCAGAACAGGTCGCCCGCCCCCGCGTCTTCCCGGTCAGCGAAGCCACCAGTCCGGTGATGACCCTCGCCCTGCGCCCCGAGTCGGAAAGCCCCAAGGATCTCAGCGATGTCCGTTTGCTCGCGGCCAACCCCATCCAGGACCGCCTGCTGGCACTGGACGGGGTTGGCGATGTGGAGGTTTTCGGTGGGCATGACCCCGAGGTGCGTGTGGCCCTGGACCGTGAGGCTCTGGCGGCCCAGGACCTTGGTGCGGCCCAGGTGGTGGCCGCTCTCGAAGGTGCCAACGTCACCATCCCGGCCGGTCGCGTGACCTCGGGGTCCGGAGAGTATCTGGTCACTGTGGCTGGCGAGGCTGCCAATCCCGACGAGTTGGCGCAGCTGCCACTGCGCCAGGGAGCAGAGGGCACGGTCCGCCTGGGTGATGTGGCGGATGTGCACCTCGGCACTGCCGAAGCGCGTAGCTTATACCATGGCAACGGCGAGCAGGCCATCGCCCTTAACATTCTGCGCCCGAGAGAGGGCGCTACGCTGACAGCCATAAAGGCGGTGAAGTCGGAGCTGCCTGCTTTAAGGGCTGCCTATCGTGATGTCCACTTCGAGATCGCCGGCAGCCAGCAGAACCTCATTGAAGTCAACGCCAGCGGCCTGCGCAGCAGCGTGATCCAGGCGGTGCTTCTCACCATCGCCGTGATTTTCGTTTTCCTGGCCGACTTCCGGGCAGCGGCGGTGGCCTCAGTAAGCATCCCGCTTGCCTTTCTGGGCGCTCTGGCGGTGCTTGGCTTCACCCCGTATTCGTTCAACATGGTCACCATGTCCGGGTTGATCATCGCGGTGGGTCTGGTGATCGACTCGGCGGTTGTGGTGCTGGAAAACATCATCCGCCGCCACCGCGCCGGTACTGATGGCAATGCCAGGGAGGCTGCCAGGGCAGGAACCAAGCAGGTAGCCACGGCGGTGACCGCGGGCATCCTTACCACCGTCGTGGTGGTTCTGCCGGTAATGTTTGCCGGGGGCTACCTTGAACGCGTTATGCGGCCACTCAATCTGATGATCGTGGTTACGCTTGTTGCTTCGCTGCTGGTCGCACTCACCGTGATACCCGTGCTGGCCGCGCGCTTACTGGACCGGCCCCAAAGCCGCACGACTCGCCTGGAACGCGGGCTTGGCGCAGTGGGCACAGGCACCGACCGCCTGGGTGATTTTACCGCCCGCCTGGTTCGCAGCGCCCTACGCCAGCGCTGGCTTACCCTGGTGCTCATGGTGCTCTTTCTTGCAGGTACCATGCGTATCGTGCCGCCACTGATCGGCAACGAACTCATGCCGCCCATGGACACGGGCATCGCCACCATCAGTTTAGAGACGCCGGCCCATTTCAGTCTGAAACGCGTGGAGTCGGTGTTGGACCGCGTGGAAACCGACATCGAAAGTACGCCCGGGGTGCGCCGGGTCTCGTCGGTGGTCGGCTCGGAACCCGGACGGATCAGCTTTGGCTCCGGCGGCGCCACAGCTCAATCAGCCACCATTACGGTCTATCTGGTGGATCGAACCCAGCGCGAGGCGGATATCTGGACAATCATGGATCGCTGGCGGGCAACCCTGGACAGGTTGCCGGGTATCAAGGGCTTCACCGTCTCCGAGTTTGGCGCCACCCCCATCTCCACGACCAAGGCGCCACTGGATATCATTATCAGCGGACCGGACGCGGCGGTGCTCGATGATCTGGGCAAACGGGCACTGACGGAGCTGCAAGGAATGCCTGGCGTTCTGGACATGCGCCGTAGCTGGCTTCGCGACAAGCCGGAACGGGCGGTTACTGTTAACCGCGAGTCGGCCCAGCGCCTGGGGCTGTCCGCTGCAGACACCGGCCGTGCCCTGGCCGCCGCCGTTGACGGCCTGCCGGCGGGTGATCTGCGCCTGGAAGGCTTCCTGGATATTCCCATCCGTGTGGCCTATGCCGACGCCGCTGTGGACCGCGTCGGTGGTACGGGTGGGGTCTATCTGCCGACTGCCGAGGGGCCTGTGCCCCTGCGGGCGGTAGCCGATGTAAGCACTCGCTGGACGATGCCCGCCATTACACGCGAGGACCTCAAGCAGACGCTGGACATTACGGCGGTGAACCGCGATCACACTGTGGCTGATGTGGCGGCGGAGGCGCGTAAAAGGCTGGACAAAGTCGATGTTCCCGCCGGCTATACCATCGAGGTGGGCGGCACCGTCAATGACTTGCAGGCCAACCAGGGCCGGATGCGGGCTGCCCTGCTTCCCGGCTTCGGGATGCTGGCCCTGCTGCTATTCGCTCTTTTTGGCACGCTGAGGCACCCACTGGCCATCATGGCCGCCATTCCGCTGGCAATAGCCAGTGCCTTATGGGGCCTTCTGGTATTCGGCAAGCCCATGAGCATGCCGGCCATCATGGGCCTGATTCTGCTCGGCGGCACGATCGTGAACAACAGCATCCTGTTGCTGGATTTTGTCCGCCAGGCTCAGGCCGAAGGCCGGCAGCGGAATGAGGCGATCGTGGAGGCGGTTCGCCTGCGGTTGCGTCCGGTGCTGATGACCACGGTATCCACGATATTGGGGCTGTCGCCGCTTGTGTTCGAAATGGCAGTAGGCCTGGAGCGTATGAGTCCGCTGGGTATTGCCGCCGCCACCGGGCTGCTGGTGGGTACGGTGCTGACCCTGGTTGTACTGCCGGTTCTGTTCAGTCTGCTGGATGATGCCGCCACTGCGCTGCGCCGTTGTCGTTCTGGATGAGAACAGCAAGGTCCTGCACAGCCAGTTGGTGCCGGAAATCGGTGAGGAACCGGACTACGAGGCGGCGCCTGGTCTCAGCGTTCAATCGTGTTAGCGGCCAGGACGAACCCCGCCCGTTCAAACCACCCAAACAGGACGGCTGCTGATTGATATGACAACAACGATCCGCCTCTGGGACCTACCCACTCGCTGGTTCCGCTGGTGTCGTCGGGCTGGAGCGACACCTTGAGTGGCTGGGATCGGCAGACGGAATCATACTTGCCGTTTTGTTCTATACGCTCATCAAAAAAAAACAATCTGGTGCGCCATAAGCGCCAATAAAACGACCCACTTGCCCTAATCGTATTGAGCCACTTTCTTTGAAGCGGGCAAGTGGGTGTGATGGGTGGTCAGATTAGCGAATAGGTGTCAATTCGTTGGCGTTTACACCGGATTACAGCCTGCAGACCCCCTTCTTGAAAGCACATGCGTTCGAGGGTACGTCTTAATGCCCGCTTAATCGGCGCTCGTCACAATGCTGGCTCCGTTTTCCGGAGGCAGCGGCGGCAACCGCGCCCCTGATCTGCGTGACGTCGTATTCGGCGGCAATCTTGACCGCCCCCCTGACACGCGCTACATTAGCAAAAGGTAATATTTACAGAGTACCCGGTAAGCCACCGGGCAAGCCGAACCCCATGCAGGAGTGAGGGCATGCAAAATCACTATCGGCTCAGTGCCTGGCCAGGGCTGTTGCTCATCGCGCTGACGCCGGCCGTAGCCACAGGCAGCGATCTCGGCGAGAAGCTTGCTCAGAAAGGCAATGACAACGGCGCAACTGCCTGCGTCACCTGCCACGGCGCCGAAGGGGCCGGCAACGGTCCGGCCGGCTGGCCCCGCTTGGCCGGCATGAATGCCGACCACCTCGTCAAACAGCTCGACGACATGGCCAGTGGCGAGCGCGACAACGCCACCATGAACCCCATAGCCAGCGGCCTCACCACCGAGGAGCGCCGCGCGGTGAGCGAGTACTACGCCGAGATGGAAGCGCCGGCGGAGGCGCCGGGAACCGATGCCGCCGAGTCCGTTTTGGAGCGCGGCCGGGCCATTGCCGAGCAGGGACTGTGGCGCAAGGGGGTTCCCTCCTGCGTCGCCTGTCATGGACCCGGTGGTGACGGCGTGGGTGCCAATTTCCCCGGCCTCTCCGGCCAGCACGCGAGCTACATCGAGAACCAGTTCACCGCGTGGCAGGACGGCGACCGCCAAAACGACCCCAATGAACTCATGGCCTCGGTGGCCAAACGCCTGACCGAGGAAGAGATCAAGGCCGTGGCTGCCTGGTTCGCTTCGCAGCCCGCCCGCCCATCCGTCGAATAGCCATCGTGGAGGCCATCGTGAACAAGACCCATCAAGATACCATCCGGCTAGGCCGCCACACCGCGCTGTTCCTGGCGGCCGCCCTTCTCCTCCCCGTCACGGCGCTCGCCCAGGACGACGAGACCCTCACCAAGCAGGTGGAGCTGGAAGAGACCCCCGAGGCCAGCGGCGAGAGCTATTTCGACTACCCCGGCATGAACGAGCTCCCCGATGGTAAGTTCGGCGAAGCCGTGCGCAGCGGCATGGAGGCCTTCGTCAACACCCGGCAGCACCCGGAGGCCAAGCGCCACGTGGGCAACGGCCAGAACTGCGCCAATTGCCACCTGGGCGGCGGCATGGCCGCCAACTCCGCCCCCATGTGGGGCGCCTGGGGGATCTACCCCAAGTACCGCGGCAAGAACGACCACGTGAATACCATGGATGAGCGCATCCGGGGCTGCTTCACTTACTCCATGAACGCGGGCAGCTCCGAGGCCGGTGGCCCGCCGAAGCCGGACAGCCAGCTCCTGAAAGACATGCAGTCATTCATGTTCTGGACGGCCAGGGGCGCCCCCCTCGGCGAAAACCTGCCCGGGCGCGGCTATCGCAGTGTCGATAAGCCGGAGGACGGTTACTCCATCTCCCGCGGGGAGTCCATCTACCAGGCCCAGTGCGCCGTCTGTCACTCCGAGGACGGCAGCGGCAAGTTCACCGCCAACGGCAAGCAGATCTTCCCACCCCTGTGGGGCGAGAAGGCCTTCAACTGGGGCGCCGGCATGCACCGCATCAACACCGCAGCAGGCTTCATCAAGTACAACATGCCCCTGGGCAAGGCCAACCCCGTGGAGAAGCACGCCGCCCTCTCCGATCAGGAGGCGTGGGACGTGTCCGCTTATATGAACAGTCATGAGCGGCCCCAGGACCCGCGCTGGGAAGGAGACAAGGCCAGCACCGCAGAGAAGTGGCACGACCACGAGTGCCTCTTTAACCACGAGGCCCACGGCCAAATCCTGGGAGAGGGTGCCGAGTAACTCCCAATCGTGTGACCGCGAACAGCCACAAGGAATCCATCATGAACAGCATCCAAGCGCGCACCGCGCTGGCGACAGCGCTGGCCCTGGCCACCGTGCCGGCCGGCGCCGCCAACTGGCTGGTGCTCAACAGCGCCGAGGCGCCCGAGGGCGCCCCGAGCATGGCGCTCTTCGGCTTCATCCAGCCGACTTACCGCGACATCGACGACAGCGACAAGGCACCCAACGGTCAGCGCCCCATATTCAACACCCTATCCCCCGACCGCTCCAGCAGCTCCGGCTTCAACCTCTCCCAGGCGCGAGTAGGCGTGCGCGGGGCCCTGAACAATACTGACAAGGACATCCACTACTTCTTCCTCACCGAGTGGGGCAACAACGGCATAACCCGCCTGGCCGACCCCGACAGCGGCAGCCCCGGCCCCCAGCTGACCGATGCCTCCATGACCTTCCGCCACCTCGCTGGCGGCGCCAGTGACGACATCTGGGAGCCCGGGGTGAGCCTGCGTATCGGCCAGTTCCAGTGGCCGCTGGTGGACGAGGGGCTGCGCGCAATTCCCGCCTACGACTACATCAACTTCTCGGAGGTAAGCCGACAGCAGGTGCTGGAGCGGTACGTGCGCCAGAACCCTGGTGGTACTGACGAGAGCCTCACCGGCTTCGACGGCGCCATCAGCTCCTACCGCGACATCGGCGCCATGGCCTTCGACGAGTTCCGGATCACCGAGCACTGGGAGGGCACCTGGGCCGCCGGACTGGGCAATGGTAATGGCATCAACCGCAGCGACAACGATGACAACCGCGACCTCTACCTGCGCGCCCAGGCCGCCTACGTCTTCGACGGCGTCCGCCGCGGCAACCCGCGCCGGGAGGACGTCAAGTTCTTCGCCTGGAGCCAGCAGGGGGATCGGGTCTTCGATGCCGGTGGGGACGGCACCATCGATGACGGGGATGAGTTTGAGCGCAACCGCCACGGTCTGGGATTCCACTACTACCGCCAGCCCTGGCGCTTCTCCGGTGAGTACGTCTTCGGAAACGGCATGGTCTACAACGGCACCGATCCGTCCTTCACGGACCCCGGGGAAGACATCGGCGATGTCACCCCCCAGATGGCCCCAGGCAAGGACAACGAGTTCGATGGCTGGTATCTGGACGCCGCCTGGTTCATAAAGCCCAACAAGCTGGCGCTACAGGCCCGCTATGACGTCCATAACCGGCTCAATAGCACCGATGGCGTGAATTTTACCAGGAAGGACGAACGGGTGTTCGAGACCTGGAGCTTGGGGCTGCAGTACTGGAACCACCCCATCAAGAGCCAGTGGACCCTCTCCTATCGCATCCGCGACCTGGAGGCGCCCCACAACGCCGCGGCCGACGAGGTCGGTGCAACCATGGGCAACTCAATCGAGCTGCAGTACTTCCACCTCTTCAACGCCGGCGGGTGAAAGGGGCAAAGGGGGAAACCCATCCGCGACTTTCCCCGGTTCCATGGGGGTATCAAAACGGTTGGCGTATTCCCGCATAGAGCCATCGTAAACCTTGACGTTCTGGTAACCCAGTAGTTCATGCATCACAAACCAAGCGTGGGCCCCAAAAACACCGGTGTCACAATAGGGAATCACGTTATCGTCGGGCTTAACGCCAGCCTGTCGATAAAGCGCTTCCAACTGTTCCCGATCTTTATAGGTATTATCACCGTTCATAGCCCGCATCGTGGGCACGTTAACCGCACCAGTTATGTGGCCGTTGCGCACCCATTTGTTCAAGGAATAAACTGCGCCCTCGTAAAAGTCTTCATTCCGGCTGTCGACCATAACCGCGTTACCGGTGGCCAGGGCATGCGTGATATCCGGTGAGTACATGGCCCGGATACTGGTGTTTGGCGGATACTCCACCCTTACGTCCATCGGGTCGACGGTGACGGTCTCGGCGCTCAGTGAGCGATCCTGCCGTTGCCATAACGCCTTGCCACCATCCATGATGCTGACGTTGTCATAATTCCAGTACTTGAGAGTCCAGTAGACACGGGTCACGTGATGGTGATTACCATCCCCGTCGTAGAGAACGATATGCGCCTCGGGCGGCGCAGCCTTTCCGCCCATGATCCGCTCCAGCTGGACATGGGTAAGCACCATATGGTCAGTATTCGGGTTGAAGATCTCCGACCCCCACTGCATATGGACGGCACCGGGGATATGCCCCTGCTCATAACCTTTGTCACTTACTTCGATAAGACGGATTTCATCCTGATTAAGGTTTTTAATCCTGTCCAGATTCTTTTCCACCCAGCCGGTGCTGACCAATGGCTGCGCACTAGACGCGGCCTGCACCGGGACGGCTCCTACCAGCAACAGCGCCGCGACGCCCGCTACCACCTTTTGGACGAATACATTCTTTTTCATAGATAACCTCTTTGGTTGGCTTCTACCTGCTTTATTCGAATCCCTGTGCGAGACTGTTGCTTTAAGACAGTATTAATTCATGGGCCCTAGTTGGCCTTATAAAGCCTGACCTTTCACCAGCGCACGCAACTTTGCGGCCCCGACTGGGTCGTCAGCCAGCATCGGAACAACCGCGTATCGGGAACTCAGGGTTTCTTCGACCCGGGTTATTTCCGATGCCTCTGTTGCAGCCCGTGCAACCAGCAGTGGATGGCTGGTATCGGTGGCTGCCAGGCTGGCGTTGACCACCCAGGCATAAGGCGTGATTTCCGCTCTTTTCAGGTCGTCCTGCAGGCGGGCGGCTTCCAGCACCGGTGTGGTTTCCGGCAGGGTCACGATCAGCACTTTGGTTTGCTCCGGGTCCTGCAGACGCATCATCGGTGTCACCATGCGTCCACTGGTTTCTCCGGCATGACGCATGATATCCCGGTGGTACGAGCCGGTTGCATCCAGCAGCAACAGTGTATGCCCGGTTGGGGCTGTATCCATGATTACAAATTTATGCCTGGCTTCCCGTATGGTTTTGGAGAAGGCCTGGAACACCGCGATTTCCTCGGTGCAGGGTGAGCGCAGATCTTCCTCCAGCATCTTGCGGCCCTCGGCATCCAGGCTGGCACCGCGGGTTTCCATGATATGGTCGCGGTAAACCTGGGTTTCCACCTCGGGGTCGATGCGGCTGACGGTCAGGTTGTCGACGTCGCCCGCAAGGGTTTCAGTCAGGTGGGCCGCCGGGTCGGTTGTGGTCAGCAATACCTCATGGCCACGGGCGGCCAGTTCCACGGCAACGGCCACTGCGATCGTGGTCTTGCCCACGCCGCCCTTACCCATGGTCATCACCAGGCCCTTACCGTCGGCCTCAATGTCGTCAACCAGGCGGGACAGTGGTGGCAGATTGTCCAGAGCACGCCGGGGTGTTTCGGAGCGCATGGTTTCAACCGGCTGATTCATCCGCCGCAGGGCATCCAGCCCCACCAGATTTTCAGGGCGCAGGTAGAAGTGGCTTTGCGGTAAACCCGCGAGGTCTGAATCGGCTTCTTCCACGGCGGTGCGTTCACGCTCAATCATGCTGGCGGCCAGGGCATCGTCCGAGGCCTCGGTCGGCATCATGCCGTTGATGGCGAGATGCTGATTGCGTATGCCGATATCGGCCAGCTCCCGGTGGGTTCGCGCGGCTTCCGCCATTGAGCTTGTCCGGGGCCGGGCCACCAGAATCAGGCGAGTCAGATGCTCGTCAGAAAGGCTTTCGACAGCGGCCGCGTAGCGCTCACGCTGCTTCTCCAGCCCGGCCAAGGGCCCGAGGCAGGAGGCATCGCCCCCGGTTTCCAGAAATCCGCTCCAGGCCCCGGGTAACTTGAGCAGCCGGATGGTATGGCCGGTGGGCGCGGTGTCGAAAACAATATGGTCGTAGCGCTTGATCAGTGCCTCATCCGTGAGCATGGCAGTGAACTCATCAAACGCGGCAATCTCGGTGGTGCAGGCACCCGACAATTGTTCCTGGATGCTGGCGACGGCCTCCTCTGGCAGACTTTCCCGTACGGGGCCAAGGATCCGCTCACGATACTCTTCCGCCGCCGCCTCGGGATCGATTTCCAGTGCTTCGAGGCCCGGAACATTGGCAATCGGCTTGATGTGATTGCCGATGCGGGTGTCGAACACCTGGCCGACGTTGGACGCTGGATCGGTACTTACCAGCAGCACTTTCTGCCCTTCGTCCGCAAGATTAACGGACGTTGCGCAAGCCAGGGACGTTTTACCAACGCCCCCTTTGCCGGTGAAGAAGATGAATTTAGGTAGATTCTCGAACATTTACGTCATCCTTAGCAGCACGAACTTTTCGTGTTTGATGAGCAGCAGGGCGACGCCGATGCGGCGGTATCCTGATCCTCAAATGCCAGATTGTTCCAGGCAGCCAGCTCCTTGCGTGAGGGATAGCGCGCTTTGGAAACCATCTTGCCGTCAACCAGGATGGCCGGTAGATCATCGCTTCCGGAGGCCTGTATTAACGCATTTACTTCCTCATTGATCGTGAACTCAGTGGGTTCCTGGCTGAGGTTGATTCGCCGCACGGTCACGCCCTGGTTCTTCAGCCAGTCCAGATCGGCGGCAAACGTTATCAGCTGTTGATCGACGTCGGCGCCGCAAACGCCGGTTGAGCAACACATGGGTGGGTCATAAACGGTGACTGTAGTCATTTCTATATCCTCTTTTAATGTCATCGGTACTAATCAACTGCCCTCTCCCGGCACCAGCAACACGGGCACATCCAGCCCACGGCAGGCCGCCTCGGCGACACTCCCCATCAGCAGCTGCTGCAGGGGATTGCGCCCCCGTTTGCCAAGCACCAAGAGATCCACATTTTCCGCATTGGCCGTCTCAAGCAGCGCGCGACGTGGGTCGCCCTCCACGATACGGGTCTCAAGCGATGGAATCCCGTCGGAAAGCGCCGCCAGATGCGCCCTGGCCTCCGCAACGGCTTTGTCCTCACTCTCGGGATCTTCAAACACCGTTACTGCCAGCGCCCTCTGTGCCTGCTTGGCCAGATCGGCGAAAACCGCCTCCGCCGCCTTCACAGCCGCGGAACCATCCGTGGCCAGAAGGATTGTTTTATCCGCTGCCACACAGTGTTCTTTCACAGGCTCCAGCCACAGCGGCAGACGTGCCAGTCGAGCAGCATCCAGCGCGGTACTGCCCAGGAAAAACTCATGAAAACGACTGTGGCCCCGACTGCCCATCAGCAACAGGTCAGTGCCGGTGTCGCCAGCGACCGCAACCAGCTCGGCTCCGGGTTCGCCGGTTCGGATCTGCCAGTCCACACTGAGCCCCAGTGACGTAAGCTGGTTGGCCTCCTCTGCCAGGCGCTGCTCATAGTAGGCCCTGTGCCTCTCCTCGGGCACCGACGGATACCGGCTGCTGAGCACGTACACCAGAGTCGCGCTTTCCAGCCCCCAATTCCGCAATGCTTCAACCCGCCTGCGCACACAGGGCCAGGCCGGTGAAAAATCAATTCCGATCAACGCATGCTTAAACATCACTCACCCCTTATATATTTAATTCGGTCATCAACCACTGACCTGCGCTTCCGGGAAATACTGGCGGGTCTGGTTCGCAATCCAGACCAGCCCCAGCATCAATGGCACCTCGACCAGTACGCCGACCACGGTGGCCAGTGCCGCACCGGAATGAATCCCGAACAGCGAAATGGCCGCCGCCACGGCCAACTCAAAGAAGTTACTGGCGCCAACCATGGCCCCCGGGGCCGCCACGCTGTGGGGCACCTTCCAGGCCTTGGCCCAGCCGTAGGCAATCGCGAAGATCAGAAAGGTCTGGAGAATAAGCGGCACGGCAATCAGCGCAATGTGCAGCGGGTTCTGAAGAATCACCTCGCCCTGGAACGCGAACAGCAGCACCAGCGTCAGGATCAGGCCAACGGGGGTCACCGGACCCAGACGCTTCATGAAAACGTTGTCGAAATAATCGATGCCCTTTTTGGCAATCACGTAACGGCGCGTGGCATATCCAGCCGTCAGGGGAATCACGATGTAGAGGAAGACCGACAGCGCGATCGTCTGCCAGGGAACGGTCATATCCGACAGTCCCAGCAGGAACATGACAATGGGCGCAAACGCGAACAGCATGATGAGGTCATTGAGCGATACCTGCACCAGGGTGTAGGCGGCGTCACCACGCGTGAGGTAACTCCAGACGAACACCATGGCGGTACAGGGCGCTGCCCCCAGTAGAATGGCGCCGGCCAGATACTGACGAGCCAGGCCCGTCTCGATCAGCGGCTCGAAGACCACCAACAGGAAGAACCAGGCAATGGCGAACATGGTGAAGGGCTTGATCAGCCAGTTGACCGTAGTGGTAATAACCAACCCCTTGGGCTGGCGGCGCACGCCCGCGATGGAATCAAAATCCACCTGCACCATCATCGGGAAGATCATGGCCCAGATCAGGATCGCGACCGGGATCGACACCTGGGCGTATTCAAAACGCGACAGCACATCGGGCACCACGGGCGCGAACTGACCCACGGCAATACCAATTACAATCGCAAGCGCCACCCAGACCGACAGGTAGCGCTCAAACAGCCCCATACCTTCCTTGATGTTCGGGGTATCATCAGTTTTGCTCACGCTTGACCTCCATCAATTTCATCGCTAATCAAAGATTCAACCCGTGCCCTGATGTCATCCCGAACGGCACGGAACTGCTGCATAATCTCATCCTCTCGCCCCGGGGCGTTTGCCGGGTCCGGTAACCCCAGTAACGCTTCTCGGCACCCGGCAGCCGCATCGGGAAGGACAGTACGTATATACGCATATCCATATATCTCCAATAACAAGACTCTGCGCTGAGTCAGGCGTTATGTCAAGATCCGTATGAGAAACGTCAGCGCGATGAGAATCGTTAGAAGGCCCTGCCCCGGATGCACCAGCATCGCCATAACCGCAAGCAGAAAAATCAGGCCTAGAAGGTTGTTGGGGATGAGTGCCAGCAGACCTGGGTGGCATCATGCTTCTTTCAATTGACAGCGGAACTCGGCCTGAGCACGGCAGAGTTCCGTGAGTGCTTGAAGCATCCTGCAAGTGAGGCTGCGGTCCTGCAGAGCCGGCGTCAGGGCGCACAGGAGTTCGGCGTGCATGGTACCCCTACATTCCTGATCAACGGGCAGATCGTTCGAGGTGCGCAAACGTTGGAGCAGATGGAGACTTTGATCGACAATGCCGTTACTCCCGTTCAGTAACTTCCGCGGCGCACAGGGTGACCACCATGTCGATGGCCGCTGGATCATAGTCGTTCCTCAAAGCACCCTCAATAAAACGCGGATTATAAAGCAGCCCCAGACTTCATCGGTAATACTGCGATACCAACCGCGCGCGTAGTTGGCTTCGACCCGACGTTCTTGCCGGGTCGAAGCCATTCTGGACATGCCGTGTGCCGCCTCAATCCCAACGGCCTACCCCATAAGCAATTTGCATGGGTCGCGATAAGCCTCCGGCCCTACTCCCTCACGCATTTGATATCCATCATGCCACTCGTCGCTAGCGTCAGCCCGTATTCAAACGAGTCGAGGGAGCTCTTATGCCACAGCATCCATTCATCATTCATGAGCAGCCCGCCGCCGTGCTCTTCAACGACGGTCATTCAACGATGGAGGTCAGCCCGCTATGGCTGCGGGAACGTACCCAGGCCACTGACCAGTTGGAGCCAATGACGCAGCAGCGTCTGTTTGATTCCCACGCCATCGACGACGCGCTGACTCTGAAACAGGCAACACCAGTGGACGCCAACCACGTTTCACTGTCGTTCAGCGACGGTCATGAAGAGGTGTACGACCTGACCGCCCTGGCCAGCGAGCTGGGCAACACCACATCCTTCCCTGCCGCCGCCCCCTGGGATTCCAGCCTCGACCAACAGCGCGTGCGCTTTGATTGGATGCGTGTTCAGCAGGATAATGCCTACTTCAAGGCCTCACTGTCCGCCTATCTGCAGTTTGGCTACCTGATTCTGTATAACGTGCCGACAGATCCAGAGCGTATCCTGGAGGTAGGGAGCCATTTCGGCTACGTCAAGGAAACCAACTTCGGGCGCTATTTTGAGGTCTATTCACGCCCCAGTGGTAACGATCTGGCCTATCGCAGCGTGGCGCTTGGACCACACACAGATAATCCCTATCGTAACCCGGTGCCCGGCATCCAGCTGTTGCATTGTTTGGTGAACGAAACCAGCGGCGGCCTTTCCACGCTCGCCGACAGCCTGAAAGTACTGGAGCAGCTGCGCGCCGAGACCCCCGAAGGCTACGAGCTGCTCAAGCGCACGCCGGTTCGCTTCCGTTTTGTGGACGCAGGTACCGAGCTCACTACCCAGCGCACCATGATCCAGACGGATGACCACGGCAATCCCACGGGCGTGCACTACAGCCCGCGCCTGGATGCGCTGCCGCTGCTTTCAGATGCCGACACACGCCTGTTCCATCGGGCGCGTCAGCGCTTGGGTCAGCTGTTCACCGACCCCACCTACGAGGCGCGCTTCATGCTCAATGCGGGGGAGTTGATGATGTTCGACAACAGCCGAGTGCTGCACGGGCGGACCAGCTACGACCCCAGTGAGGGGCACCGCCACCTCCAGGGCTGCTACCTGGACACCGACGGCCCCCGCGAGCGCTATGCCAGTCTGCAGAAGCTGCATCAAACCACCGAGGAGGTCGCTTAAATGCCACAGGTTTCCTTTCGACAGATGAAAGACGGCACCCGCGAGGACTACGTGCTGCTGGATGAACTGGAAGAGGCGTTCAATCAGGGCCTCGTGGATCGCTTGATGCAGGCCCTACGCAACCTCGAAAACACCCTCAGCGGTTACCAGGTTTCGCGCCTGGAACATTCGCTGCAGACGGCCGCGCGCGCCGAGGCCGATGGCGTGGATGACGACATGATTGTCGGCGCCCTGCTCCACGATCTGGGCGACGAACTGGCACCTTACAACCATTCGCAGTTGGCGGCATCGATCATCCGCCCCTACGTGCGCGCGGAGGTGACCTGGGTCGTGCGCCATCATGGGCTGTTCCAGAAGGTCTATTATGCGCATCATTTCGGCGAAGATCCCTACGAGCGTGATCGCTACAAGGACCACCCGTGGTACCAGAGTTGCATCGATTTCTGCGAGCGCTATGATCAGGCCTCTTTCGACCCGGATTACCCAACACCGACGCTGGAACATTTTGAACCTCTGTTGCGGCGGGTTTTCTCACGCACTCCTTTCGATCCGGCCGTGATCGGTGAAGAGGAACCGGTTTCACGGTAAGCCCCCGTCGTTACGCATCGTATGAGTGGCGGGTGCCCTGTAGCGCGGCGCCCGTCGACTACGCGCGGCCCACTGGGCCCGCAGCGGGATCGTCGGCCCGATGACCGACTTTAAAGAGGACTCAGTTATCGCTACTTCAAACGACTCTCCAACGCCTAATCTGCAGGAAGGCAACCCCCACGCGGTAATCACCACAGACTACAAGGTGACCGAGCTTACCCAGGGCGGTCTGTTCCGTGGCATGCACAAACGCATGACCATTGGCGCAACCCTGCTCATCCTGCTTTTCGTTCTGTTCACCGGCTTATCCGGTAGCGCCGACACCGTTTTTTCTACGGCCCGTATCTGGATTGAAACGACCTTCAGCGGCTATTACCTGGTTACCGTCATGGCGCTGCTTGCAGTCTGCGCTGTTCTGATCTTCACCCGTTACGGCAGTATCCGCCTGGGTACCGATGACAGTCGTCCGGAGTTCGGGAACTTTTCCTGGTTTTCCATGCTGTTCTCAGCGGGTATCGGGATCGGGATTCTGTTTTTCGGAGTGGCAGAACCGATTTTCTATTTTGATAATACCGGCGCGTTCGATTACCCGAACAATCCCCATGCCGATATGGCCGGCGCCGCGTCGCTCAATCAGGAGCGCGCCATCGATGCCCTTCGGGTCACCGTGTTCCACTGGGGTCTCCATGGCTGGGCTATCTACGTGATCGTCGGGATGTCCCTGGCATACTTTGCCTACCGTAAAGGTCTTCCACTGGCACTGCGCTCAGCACTCTATCCGTTTATTGGTGAACGGATTTTCGGACCGATAGGCCATGTTTTCGACATTCTCGGGGTGCTCGGCTGCGTATTCGGCGTTGCAACCTCACTGGGTCTTGGCGCCAGTCAGATGAGTGTCGGGCTAGAGCGACTGTTTGGAATCAGCGACGGTTTGACCACCCAGCTGATACTGATCCTGGTGATTTCCACTCTGTCGATTCTGTCGGCGGTGCTGGGCGTCAAGAAAGGCATCCGAATAATTTCCGAGATGAATATCTACGTTTCGGTAATGGTGGTCGGTGTTTTCCTGATTGGTGGCCCTACCCTGTGGTTGCTGAGCACCTTTTTTCAGACGCTCTTCGACTATGCCGTCAACGTGGTTCCCATGGGTCTGTGGAAAGCGGACTCCCCGGAGACCGCAGAGTGGCAGCGGGCCTGGACCATCTTCTATTGGGGCTGGTGGCTGGCCTGGGCGCCTTTCGTGGGTCTTTTCATTGCCCGGATCTCCAAAGGCCGAACGCTTCGTGAATTCGTGCTGGGCGTTCTGTTCGTACCGACTCTGATCGCCTTTGCATGGCTGGTAATCTTTGGGGGTACCGCCATTCACCAGGAGCTGTCTGCGTCGGGCGGAGCCGGCACGGCAGGCATTATTGAACTGGTCAATGGCTGGAAGCTTCCTGCGGCGCTGTTCGCCACGTCTGATGGCATTGCCGGTACCGGTGTGTTTGGCTGGCTGCTTTCGGCAATGATGGTGTTCCTGCTGATGAGCTGGTTCATCACATCGTCGGATTCGGGCACCCTGGTGATAACGACCATCCTCTCGCTGGGTGAGGAAGAACCACCGAACGCTTTCCGCGTTTACTGGGGAGCGGTGATTGGTCTGGTCGCTGCCGTACTGCTGGTGCTGGGCGGACTTTCCGCGCTGCAGACGGCATTGATTGCCACCGCACTGCCCGTCAGCTTCGTCATCATCCTGATGACCCTGGGCGTACTGCTATCGCTATTCCAGGAACCGCTGCAGCCCGCAGGCGCAAAACGTGAGCGCGCCTAATGCGTGGCATCGACTGGCTGATGCCGCTGCATGGCAGCCATCAGCCAGTCGCAGATAGGCTGCACCACCGCACTGCGGTGGTGCTTCGCACCCAACCAGTAGCCATACTCCTCGCGCTTTATTCGCGGTCCCAAAGCGACCAGTTGCCCGGATTTCAGATACTCCTCCACCAGTATCGACCAGCCCAGCGATACCCCTTGATGCGCCAACGTCGCGTGCAACAACAGCGCATAGTTATGGTAGGAAAAATAATCTTCCCGCGGCGCGAGCTCTATCCCGACCTGATCACACCACCCCAACCAATCGAGCCAGCGCGGTTCGTGGATATCCTGGTGCAGCAGCGTGATGTGGGACAAATCCGAAGCCCTAAGCTCACTGCCTAGGCCATTAAGGCGGGCATACTCAGGACTGCATACCGGGAAAACTTCCTCCGTAGCGAGAAGCTGGCTTTCTTCCTGCGGCAGATAGGGGCCGAAACGAATCGCTATATCCGCCGCCTGCAGCTCGGGATCATCCGCCCGGTCGATGGGCTTCAGTGTGAATGTGGCCTCGGGGAACGCCTGCTTCATCGCCGGAAGATGCGGCAGCAACCACAGGTGCAGAAATCCCGACCCGGCCGCAATCACAACCGAGGGTGCCGGCCCTTCTCCCTCACGCAACAGCCGGTCGCAGGCGCCAAGGATTTCACTGAGGCCAGGCGAAACCTCCCGACGGAAGCGTTCTCCCTTGGCCGTGAGCTGCAGTTTTCCACCCTTACGGTCAAACAGAGGCATGCCCACCCACTCTTCCAGGGCACGAATGCGTTGCGAGATCGCCGGTTGGGTCGTGCGTTCCTCATCGGCAGCAGCTGTCATCGAGCCCAGGCGCGCAGTTGCTTCAAAGGCCACCAGTGACTGCAGCGACGGCAGCGATTGGCTGTTTTGATTTCGCTTCATGATTGATCCATACCTTTACGCCAATGCTCGCTGGGCGTGGCGTTTATTTTATAAATTGATTGGTTTCATAGCTAACTCTACGTAGTGGTGATGAAATGGCCCAGCACACTGAACGCAAGCACCACGTTCAACGTCAGTTGCAGGGAAAAGGCTGAGCCTCCGCACCATGACCAGCCCGGATCCGAATAGCAGCAGGATTATAAAAGGCATGATCCGTCTCAGGCGGGCTCCCAGTGCACCCTCGACAACAGTTAGCGAACGCTGCGGCTCACGCGCCGGTTTGAACCCACGCGACGAGCGGATCCTTGACGATCCCCTACCCGCCTTTGATCGGATGCGCCAGGAATGCCCCGTGGCCTGGAGCCGGTTCCAGCACTGGTCGCTTTTCCGGCATTCAGAGGCCGTGGGGGTACTGCATGACCCGGAAACATTCTCCAACGCCGTATCCCAACATCTTTCCGTACCCAACGGCATGGATCCACCAGAGCACAGCCACTACCGAGCGATCATCGAGCCCTACTTCAGTCCGGATGCGATGGCACGGTTCGAGCCACGGTGCCGGGAGATTGCGCGCGATCTGGTCCAGTCACTGCCGCAGTCGGGCAGTATTGATGTGATTCCCGGTTTCGCGGAGGACTTCGCCCTGCGCATCCAGTGTGCCTTCATGGGCTGGCGGAGTGACCTGCACGAACCATTGCGTGAATGGCTGCACCGCAACCTGGCCGCCACCCTCGCCGGTGACCGTGAAGCCATGGCCCAGGTGGCGGTAGATTTCGACAGCACCATCCGTTCTCTGCTAGCCGAGCGCCGGACCACGGGAAACAACGCCCCCGAGGACACCACCACCGCGCTGATGCGTGAGACCGTGAACGGCCGGCCACTGACGGACAAGGAGCTGGTCAGCATCCTGCGTAACTGGACAGTGGGCGAACTAGGTACCATCAGCGCCAGCGTGGGCATTGTGCTGAACACGCTTGCCCGGAATCCGCAGCTCAGGGATCGGCTGGCCGAAGCGCCGGAAAACCTGGGCAAGAGCATTGATGAGATGCTGCGCAGGGATGCCCCCCTGATGTCGAACCGGCGTATCACCACATGCCCTGTCACCTTGGGCGGACGCCGGATTGAGGCCGGCGAACGGCTGACCCTCCTGTGGGCCTCCGCCAACCGGGATGAGACCGTTTTTGGGGATCCGGATGCGCTCAACCCCGACGCCAACGCGGACCAGAGCCTGCTCTATGGGGCCGGCATCCACGTCTGCCCGGGTGCGTCCCTGGCGCGACTGGAACTCAACACCCTGTTCGAGGAACTGCTCTACTGGCGGCCACAGTTTGAACCCGCGGGCACGGCACAGCGAGCGCACTACCCGGCGGGCGGCTTTGCCAGTCTTCCACTGAGATTCAGTGCTGGCCCTGATTCCGCGTAAGGCCTGTGGCGATCGCTGGGAGCCTACGCCTGACAGCCGCCTTCTTTACCCTGGCTGGTTCGGCATGGCCTGCTTCGGGACGCGGACAAACAGCTCCAGCTCCAGCGCCCGCAGCGGCTCAGGATCCAAGCCCCGGAATAGGCACCGGCAGCTCATCCCGCAGGTGTTGCAGCTCAGGCTGATGCAGCTCTGCAATCTCCTCCACGAGTCTGGTTCCTTCTTCCAGCAGATGAATCTGGATGTAACGGCGGTCAAGCTCATGAGCACGGCGTTCCACCAATCCCGCTTCCACACAGCGGTCAATCAACGCCACGGTTCCATGATGTTTCGCCTGTAACCGTTCCGCGAGTTCGCCAACGGTCGCCCAGTCCCGCTCCGGCATACCCTTGATATGGAGCAGCAGCAGGTACTGAAGGGCGGTCAATCCACGGGCCTGGCATAGATCGGTGCTGTGTCTCAGGAAGCACTGCAGTTGATAGCGAAACCCGGACAGACGTTCAAAATCTTTCTGGGTCAGCTTGCCTTCCAACTCTGGTGAACGATCCAACGGCTGAATCTCCTTGACAGGAATTGATCATAGCGCAATTATATCATTTTATGATACAAAACAGGTGGAGGTCACCATGTCACCATTATCATTGATACGTCTCCCTTTCTCTTCAATGCACGGCTGGGATGAACTCCGGGAAAACCCGCCCTCTCTGGGTAAATTGGTGAGCAGTGTTGTTCTTCCGCTGTCACTGGTCCCTCCCATCATGATGTATTACGCGGGAACCTCTTATGGCGATGCGTTTACGGTCGAGCTGGCGAATAAGGAATGGGGTTTCATCACCACCATTTTCTTTCTGGCGGAACTGCTTACCTTTGCAGTCATGGGATGGTTGATCTACCAGGTTGGTAATACTCAAAGCGCACAGATCAGTTTTCACAACGCCTACCTGCTCGCTGCCATTGCGCCGATTCCGTTATGGCTTTCGGCGTTAGCACTGCTCGTTCCCAGTCTCCTTTTTGCCGCTTTTGTCGCTGTCGTGGCTCTGACACTATCGTGTTACACGGTATATCAGGGACTGCGAGGACTCTGCCTTATAAGGGAAGACGTGGAAGCCATGTCCATTACCTACACTGTCATGGCCGCCAGCGTCATGGCGTGGGGTATTCTCCTGATGCTCGTTTGGGTACTTTAAGACACTTTGCTTTCACACTCAGAAAGCGCCCAGTTTCAGGTTGTCCAGAAGAATGGGTCCACCTCAGCTGGCTAAGCCCGGTGGTTCCTGATGGCAGGTTTTAACAAATAAGGATAGGCCGTGCGCGGGCGGGACCATTTATCGTTAGTGCATTCGCAGTAGCTGCTGAGCAACAGCCTCCGCCTGCTCCAGTGCTCCCTCCATAAAGCCCCCATTACGGGGCGCCATCTCGGATGCGGCGAAAAACAGGCGGTCTGCCCATAATCCATCAAGTTGTTCGGGGAGACCGTAAACGGGGTGGTGCGCAGGGGGTTGGAGATCGGCTTCAGTCGCGATCCCCGGCTCCAGCGCCCAGTCCCGGAGGAAGGTTCCCACCGGGCGCTGCGCCTGCGCGCCGAACAGACGCCCCAGCTGCGCCAGACTTGCCTGGACAAGCTCGTCCCGGTGGTCCCGCCGGATCTGGGCGGGAACCCCGTAAAACCCGAAAATCGCGCCTGGCTGGCCTGATTGGGGGCTTGCGTCATGGAGTTCCATCAACGGCCCACTGCGGCTCATCGCATCTCCGGAAAGCCCTTCCCTGCGCCAGAAGGGTTCCTCATAGACCGCCACAAGCTTGGCATGCCCTGCCATCCAGGTTGGGATCTCGGTGAGTAACTGACGCTGGCGTGGATCAAGCGCTGGCTCGAAATGCAGTGTAGCAGCGATCCGTGGTGGCACGGCCAGAACAATCCGCTCTGCCTGCCACAGTGACCGGTCACCCAGAGCAATTTGACCACTGGAAGCAACCTCCCTCACCGGAGTCCCCAGATGCAGCCGCTCTTGAGGCAATCCCAGCGCCAGCGCGTTGATCAGCGCGCTGGCGCCCCCCTCGATGCGCAGAGATCCTTCCATGCTCGCATAACCCGCGCCCCGATGGACCCTGCGTTCAGCATCCTCGAAAAGCAGGTCGCCGGCGCTGTGCTGCTCGAAGACCGGTAGCTGCAGACGTTGACAGAGCTTGAGCATCAGCGGCTGGATCGACCAGAACCAGGCTGGCCCCAGGTCAAAAGCGGCGCCCGAGCAGTACGCAGATTCGACGCGTCCACCCAACCGGTCACGCGCCTCAAGTACCTGGTAATCCACGCCACCACGTTGCAGGTGATCAGCGAGCGCCAGCCCGGCCAGTCCGCCACCAACAATCGCCACGTCGGTACTGTTTACGGCCATACGCTCAGGCCCCAGATAAAGGATTCACCCCGCCTGCTCTTCAAGTGGGCGAGCTACCGGGATCATGATCTCGTTGCGACGCAGAAACCAGGGTGTGAAAGGCGGGTTATATCGAGCCCAGATCGCTTCGCCGGTCACTTTAAGTGAGTTTTTCGACACCCAGGTTTCCAGCTTTTCTAGCTGCGCTCTGTAACGCGCCGCGCTCCAGGTTCCCGAGTACTTTATTACGGCAACCCGACGCTCTGGAATCTGGCGCAATTTTACTTCAGGGTTGGTCGGCTTGGGCAGCGAATCGAGCGTGTAGGATTCAGGCATCACGAAAGACACCACCCAGCCTGTGTCTGTCTTTCGTTGTCCAACCGGGGCGGTCATTGCGATTTCCTGGGAAGAAGGCGTTTGGGTGACGGGTGAGGTCATCGAAATATCCGCTTCACCGCCGTTTTCCCCTGATATATAACCAAAGAGTCGCTGGAAAGCTTCGCCGCCGGCTTCTTCCATCGAGGCATCCACCGTCGTTTGAGCAACGACAACACTGGGATAATCCCGGAGTTCAAAGGAACCGTCTTTTTTGAGGCGCTCGTAGGATGGTTCTTCAACAAAGACGCTGCAGCCCTCCAGAAACAGAAATGAAATTGTCAGAGCGACGATTGTGGTTAATCTTTTCATACCGGATTTTTCGCCATGGATTCACTTAAGGGAAACTACGACGGCGCATTGCGAGCAGTTCAATCACAGCATGACGCCACCCCTGCCGCTCTGACCATCATCACTCCGGCTTCGGGCTACCCATGATGTCAGGCATTTCCCGGGGCCGGGGTGCACCCTGCTTGGCGGCAAGCGCCCCCTGGTCATCCCAGTAGATGGTGGTCGGGGTAGCCCGGGCACCCAGGTCGCGCATCAGCAAGTTATTATCGCGCACTTGGCCCTCTGCTTTCTTCACGATCGCCGCTACCGGCTGGATACCACCGTCTTCATAGGCCTTGCGGTTGTCCGCCAGTCTGCCTTCCGGATCCTCACTCCCCAGGATGGTGGCAGCTTTCGGAGTACTGCTCCTTTTGATGATGCCCACCATGATGTGGCGGAGCTGGACCCTGCCCGCTTCGATCCAGGGGGCGGCCTGCTCCCGGAACTGGTCGCAGTAGGGGCAGTTGGGATCGGTGAAGGTATAGATGATGGTCTCGGCATCATCCGCGCCATCCTGGACCCAGTTACTCTCCTCCAGGGTCTGCCAGATGGCTTCGTCATCCGTCTGCTGTGCATGGACCGGCAGGACCAGAACCAGTATGAGAGCGATGCCGGCTAGAGTTCGATGGATTGCGGTGGTGGTAAGTGTCATCAGTTGTTGTCTCCTGTGTTGGCTTCGAATTCGGACAGATTATCCGCGAGGGTCGCGCTGGAGAGCTCACCATAATGCGTGGTCACCAGCTGACCGGATGCGTTGTAGAAAAGCGTGGTGGGCAGCCCCTGGTTGCCGGTATTGGAAGCAACCTCCCGCCGACGGTCCAGCACCACATTGCGCAGCGTCAGTCCATGCTCATCCAGGAAGCTGTTAACCGTCGGCGGGCCTTCCCCCTGGTTGACGAAAACAAAGGCAATATCCTTTTGGGTCTCCTGGGCCTCCTCCAGCACCGGCATTTCGCGCACACAGGGAGGACACCAGGAGGCCCAGAGATTGACCACCATGGGACGGCCATCCGCCATCGTATCCAGCGCCAGAGCCTCGCCATCGCGTGACTCGACGGTCACCTCCGGAACCCCCTGCCCCTGGGCCTGCATCAGGTTGATCAGCCCCCAGGGAAGGGCCCAGAGCAGGATCCCGGTCGTCACCGCAATCCCCAGTGCCCCGCGCACCGATGGATGGCGCCAGAGCTGATACGCGGTGGCGATGGCACAGCCGATCAGGCCGGACAGCAGATGGAAGCCGCCATCGCGGATGTCGATGATCCCCAGCGGGTCATCCCAGTAATGCTCAAAATAAAGCGCGACAAAACCGATCCGCGCGCAGAGCAGCGACCAGAGCAGTATGTCCGCCAATGGTCCGCCCACTTTCACCTGATCCCGGCGGCCTGCCACGGCGCCCACAAGAAGAGCCACCACAAAGGCCGCAATGATCAGGACATGGGCAACCGAAAGGCTCAGGGGCCCCACAGCAATGGATGACATCAATACCTCCTTCAGAGTGACGACGCACCGGTGGCGGAAAGTCTATCGAGGAAGGCGTCACTGCTGATCTCACCGGTGACACGATAGCCGCGACGCTCTTCCCCATCTGGCCCGATCAGCATGATGGTCGGCGGACCCACCACGCGCAATTCTTCCATCAGCCGCTGATCAATCCGGTCGTTGGCGGTGACGTCCGCCTGCAGCAGCTGGACATCAGCCAGGGCTTTCTGGACCTCAGGGTCAGCAAAGACTTCCTCCTCAATCACCTCACAGCTGATGCACCAGTCCGCGTAGAACTCCAGAAGCGTCCACTGGCCCCGCTGCCCGGCACTCGCCACCACCTGTTCCAGATCCTCCGGCGATTTGATGGTGTCAAAACCGGCCATCCCCTCCTCCGCCTGTTCCGTGGCGATGGGCGTTCCGCCGCCCACGTAGGGGGCAAGTGGTGACCGGAGATCACTGCCGCCCCCGGCAGCTCCACCCAGCATCAATCCTCCCCAGACGCCAACCACCAGGGCCAGCGCCGCAAACAGCGCCCGCGCCGGCTCCGCCAGGGACGCATGGCGCACTGCGTTCAGGCCCAGAGCCGCTGTGATGAGCGCCAGGACGCCCCAGAGCGCCATGGCCACATCAGCTGGCAGGATACGCTCCAGGAACCAGACGGCAGTACCCAGCAGAATCACCCCAAACACGGCCTTGACGCCATTCATCCAGGCGCCGGGTTTTGGGAGAAAGCTGGCCCCCAGGGTTCCGAATGCCACCAGCGGTGCGCCCATGCCCAGCCCCAGTGCGAACAGGCCAAGACCGCCGTTGAGCGCATCACCGGACTGGGTAATGTACAGCAGCGCCCCAGCCAGCGGTGCCGTCATACAGGGGCTCGCCAGAAGCGCCGAAAAGAAACCCATCAGCGCGGCGCCACCAAGGTGGCCGCCACTCTGGCGGCCATTCATCGTCTCAAGACGTTCCCGGATGAAGGCCGGCAGTTGCAGCTCGTAAACGCCGAACATCGACAGCGCCAGCAGTACAAAAATCACCGCCAGGCCGCCAATGAATAACGGTACCTGGAACGCGGCCTGCAGGTTCGCGCCGATCAGCCCGGCTGCCGCCCCCAGGACAGCATAGGTGGCCGCCATGGTGACCACAAAGGCCAGTGACAGCCAGAAGGCACGGCCGCGCCCCGCCTGGCTGCCCACGATGACCGCGGACAGTATCGGAACCATTGGCAGCACACAGGGGGTAAAGACCAGAAGCAGGCCCAGCCCGAAGAACAGCGTCAGGTTCCAGGCGAGGCTGCTGTCCGCAAGGCTGCTGGCGAGGAACTCATCCTCGGCCTGGCGGCTTTCCCCTCCGGTCGGTCCGGCATCAGCAACTCCGCCCTCACCCGAACCGGGCGTTTGCCCGTCCAGTGTTACGGTGGCGCTCTGGGGCGGATAGCACAGGCCAGCGTCAGCGCAGCCCTGCCAGCTGAGTTTCAGGGTGCGGACCTCACCCGGATCAATCATCACCTCAGCCTGATCGTAATAGACCTCGGATTCCCCGAAATACTCATCGGTAATGATTTCGCCTTCCGGGTATTCCACGCCCGCAGGCTCTGCCTGCTGCCCGGTGATGGTCATACGCTTACGATACAGGTAGTAATCATCCGCAATAGTCCACTCGAGACGGAGCTGGTCACCGTCCGGAACCAGTTCATACTGGAACGCGTCTTCCGGCGACAGAAAATCCGACTGATTGACGGCGCCCTGAACCGGTAGAATGGCCCCCAGCATCAGGAAAAGGGCTGCCAGAACGGCCGTTACGGACCGAGTGCTTATCATGACTGTCTCCCTGCCGCTCTCTAGGAAGCAGGGATTGTGCAGTGCACCGATTAAGTGGGCATTAAGAGGTTCCCTGGAATGCATGTGCTTTTGATCGAAGACGATGAGCTCGTCGCCTCGGGCCTGGTGAGCGGTCTGGAGATGGACGCCTTCGTTGTGGACTGGGTCACCGATGCCAGGAGTGCCGAGAACACCCTGGCCACGCTGGACACGGACATCGTGATACTGGATCTCGGGCTCCCGGACGCTGACGGCCTCGAACTTCTGCGTCAGTGGCGCGCGCGTGGTATCACCGTGCCGATACTGGTGCTTACGGCCAGGGATGCCATGGAAGACCGGGTGACCGGGCTGGAATCCGGGGCGGATGATTACGTGCTCAAACCCTTTGATCTGGATGAGCTGAGCGCCCGGCTGCGGGCCCTTCGGCGCCGGGTCTCGGGGCAGTCCTCCCCGGCCATTGATCACGGCGGCCTGCGTTTTTTACCGGCTCGAGGCGAGGTGACGCTGAACGGTGTGCCGGTGAGCCTTTCCGGCAAGGAGACCCTGCTGTTGGAAAAATTCCTGCGTGCGGGCAACAGCCTGCTGACGGAGGAGCAGCTGAAAGATGCCATCTACGGTATGGACACCGAAATCGGCAGTAATGCCCTCAACGTCCATATTCACCACCTGCGCCGCAAACTCGGCCGTGATCTCATCCAGACCGTCCGCGGCATGGGGTATCGGTTGGGTCCACCGCCAGGCGATCTAACTCGGGAGCAGCAATGACACTGAAGCGGCGACTGGTTCTTGGCCTCGGGCTGGCACTGGGGGTGCTCTGGGCATCCGCGGCGGCCCTGCTGTTTCTGGATCTGCGGAGCCAGATCTCCGATACCCTGGATGAGCGCCTGGCCGCCTCGGCCCGGATGGTTGCAGGCCTGGTGGCCCAACATCCCGGCCTGCTGGAACAACCGAGCGATTATACAGAACTCGTGGAACCGGACTCCGAGGGCGTGGCCTGCCAGATCCAGGCCGCCAGCGGCGAGGTGCTGGTCCGCACTGAAGGCGCCGACAGTCAGGCACTGGCGGCCACCGAGCCCGGCTACCGGAATACCGTCATCAACGGGGAGCACTGGCGACTCTATACCCTCGAGCACAATGGCCTGCACATCACCACGGCCGACCGAATGAACGAGCGCAATGAGCTGCGCCAGGGCATTTTCCTGGTGCTGGTGGCCCCTTTCGCGCTGGCGCTGGCCGGCGGTATCGGCGTGGTCTGGTTCGGCATAAGCCGGGGTCTGGCACCGCTGGAACGCCTCAGTCATGAAGTCGCCCAACGCAGTCCCAACATGCTTACCCCGGTGAACATCGGCTCGGCCCCCGCCGAACTGCAGCCGGTGGTCTCAACGCTGAACAATCTGCTGGCACGGGTGAACGATGCGATACAGCGGGAGCAGCACTTCGCCAGCCAGGCAGCGCACGAGCTGCGTACACCACTGACTGCGATTAAAACCCACCTGCAGGTTGCGCAACGCCAGGCACCGGAAGCCAACCAGGCCCTGAGCCAGGCCGAAGCCGGTATCCAGCGCCTGCAGCGGATCATTGAGCAGCTGTTGATGCTCGCGCGGGTTGAGCGCCTGGGCGTGGACAACCAGGAGCGGGCGACCGTGGAAACCGTTATCCACCAGGCCATGGTGGATCTGCCGGATCGTGACCGGGTCAGGATCGAGGCGGCCCCCTCCCTGCCGGATCTTCCGGTTCCCGCTCCCCTGGCGTCAGCGGCATTGCGTAACCTTCTGGAGAATGCACTGCGCCATGGCGCAAGTGATGAACCGGTGGAACTCAGGGCGGATCAGAGCGGTTCGGATCTTGTGATGACGGTGACCAACCGGATGGGCAACAGCGCGGGCGGAGAAGTCCGGCGCAGCGAAGGTCTCGGGCTCACAATCGTGCGCGCAATCACCGATCGGTTCGACGCCCGGTTCGAATTCCGTTACCCCCGGGATGGAACCGTGCAGGCCGTCATCGTCTGGCAGGCGCGCTGAGGGGATCCTCTACCACATCAGGTCATCAGGGATTTCGAAGCCGGCATAGGGATCATCCTCGTCATTCTCCTCCTTCTTACGCTCATGGAGAACCACGACCACCGACTCGTCACGCTCCTGGATCTTGCGGGCAATACCTTCAGGAACGAGGTCGTAGGCGCCTTCCAGACAGACGACCGCCAACTGCCCCCGCGCCAGGGCATCCACGGTCTGTTCGTCCACATACAGCTTCTTGATCTTGCTGTTGTGAACAAACTGGTAGGCGGTGTCGCCTTCCTTGCGGCTCAACCGATTGCTTTCGACCAACTGGCGGATCTGCCCCTGAATCGCCCGGCGCTGCGTTTCCTCCTCGCGCTTACGGTTCAGTTCACGATCCCGGGCGGCCTGTTCTTCGCGTGCCTGCCGGGCCCGTTCACGGGTTTCATTGACCGACTGCGTCCCCTTGGGCTGCTGCTTGCGCTGTTTCTGCTGTTGTTTCTTTTCCTTTTTGACAGCCTTGGCCTGTTTTTCGTCGGCCAGCCCCTGTTTCAGCAATTGGTCCTGGAGTGACGGCATTCCTGATGATCTCCCTGTTGAGTGGACGGATTGGCGCTGCTTGGCTAGTCAGTCATTTCTTCCCAGGCCGCCTTGAGGTATACGGTCATCGACCAGAGCGTCAGCGCCGCCGCAACGCCAAGAATAACCAGCCCGGCCCGGGCAACCGGCTCTCCCGGCGGATAGGCCAGCAGCAGCACAATGGCCACCATCTGGAAGCCGGTCTTGAGCTTACCGACATAGGACACCGCCACACTGGCCCGCTTGCCCATCTCGGCCATCCATTCGCGCAGCGCGGAGATCACAATTTCACGCCCAATGATGACAATGGCAGGAATGGTCAGGAACAGGGACCCGTAATCGTGGATCAGCAGCGCGAGCGCCACCGAGACAATCAGCTTGTCGGCCACCGGGTCCAGGAAGGCCCCGAGCGGCGTGGACTGGTCCCAGCGCCGTGCCAGGAAACCATCCAGCCAGTCCGTGATCGCGGCTATCGCGAAAACGATGGCACTGGCCATGTAGGCCCAATGGAAGGGCATGAAAAACAGCAGCACCAGGGCCGGGATCAGGATGATGCGCGAAACGGTGAGTATGTTCGGTAAATTCATTGGCTACTCATTATGCAAAGCGGCGTAGATGGATTCCGCGAGTTGATGACTCACGCCCCGGACCTTGGCGATTTCCTCGATGCTGGCCTTATTGATCTCCTGCAGACCGCCGAAATAGTTTATCAGGTCTTTTCGCCGTTTGGCGCCAACCCCCGGAATTCCCTCAAGTGTTGACTGGCGCCGTTTCTTGTCCCGCCGCTGCCGGTGGCCGGTAATGGCAAAGCGGTGGGCCTCGTCGCGAATGTGCTGAATCAGATGCAGCGCCGGCGAGTCCGGCGGCACCCGGAAGCTGGTGTCGGTCACCGCCTCGATCAGTTCCTCCATGCCAGCCTTGCGGGTTTCGCCCTTGGCCACGCCAATCAGGACCACGTCCTGGATCTGCAGCTCCTCGAACACCGCCTTGGCCACGTTGAGTTGTCCCCGCCCCCCATCGATAAACACCAGGTCCGGCCGTTTGCCGTCGCCAGCCTTGATCTTACGGTAACGGCGCTGAAGAACCTGGCGCATGGCGCCATAATCATCACCCGCGGTTTCGCCTTCAATATTATAGAGCCGGTAATCGCTTTTCAGAGGTCCGTTTTCGTCGAAAACCACACAGGATGCGACGGTGTTCTCGCCCTGACTGTGGCTGATGTCAAAGCATTCCATGCGCCCCGGTACCTCGTCCAGCTCCAGGAGCTCCCGCAGTGCAAGCAGGCGGCGGTAGACCGTCTCCTTGTTGGCAAGGTGGCTGCGCAGGGTCTGCTCGGCATTGGTCTGGGCCATCTGCAGCCACCGGCGGCGCTCCTCCCGAACTCGATGGCGCACCTTTACTTCGCGCCCCGCCTGTTCGGACAGGGCCTGATCCAGAACGGCGCGGTCGCTGAGGTTTATGGACACCACGATTTCGCGGGGAATCTCCCGGGGATTGCCCTCACCCAGGTAGTACTGGCCGATAAAGGCAGTCAGCAGCTCTTCCTCGGACTGGTCCATCGAGAGGCGCGGGAAGTGGTTCTGTGTACCCACCAGGCGCCCACCACGCACAGAGAGCACCACCACACAGACAATGCCGGCCTCCTGGACCAGCCCCAGGATATCCACCGAGGCAGAGCCCCCTTCAATGGCCTGCTGTTCCTGAACGTGGCGCAGGTAGTTGATCTGGTCCCGGTAATGGGCCGCCTTCTCGAAATCCAGGTTGGCCGAGGCGGACTCCATATTGCTGATCAGTTCCTCGATGATTTCCGGGTTCTTGCCCTGCAGGAAGAGCGTGGCGCGACGCACGTCGGCACGGTAGTCCTCGGGGGAGATCAGCCCCACACAGGGCGCCGTGCAGCGGTTGATCTGGTACTGCAGGCAGGGGCGGTTGCGGTTGCGGAAATAACTGTCACTGCAGTTGCGGATCCGGAACACCTTCTGAAGGATGTTCAGGCTTTCCCGCACTGCACCGCCACTCGGAAATGGCCCAAAAAACCGTCCCTTATCGCGCTTACTTCGACCTCTTTTGTAATTCAGTGCCGGATAATCGGTATGCTCTGACAGGTAGATGTAGGGATAGGACTTATCGTCGCGCAGAAGGATGTTATAGGGCGGTCGTAGCGACTTGATCAGGTTCTGTTCAAGCAGCAGCGCCTCGGTCTCGCTGGCGGTGACCGTAACCTCTATATTGGCGATGCGGCTGACCAGCGACCGTGTCTTGATCGCCTGCCCCTGGTTCCGGAAATAGCTGCTCAGGCGTTTCTTGAGATTCCCGGCCTTGCCGACATAGAGGATGTCGCCCTCGGCGTTGAACATCCGGTAGACGCCGGGACGTTCGGTGACCTGCTTGAGGAATGCGGCGGAATCGAATTCAGGGGCAACGTCTTCAGACTTCATCGGCGTCAAGGATGCCGTGTTTCACCGCCTTAAGGGTGAGCTCAACGTCGCTTTCAATGCCGAGCTTTTCAAAGATGCGGTAGCGGTAGGTATTTACCGTCTTGGGGCTCAGACAGAGCCTGTCGGAGATCGTCTGGACCTTCTGGCACTGGACGATCATGGTCGCGATCTGCAGTTCGCGTTCGGACAGTTCGTCGAACACGTTGTGGTCTTCATCGCCGCCATTCACCTTGCCGAGTGCCATTTTCTGGGCAATTTCGGGGCTGATGTAGCGCTGCCCCAGCGACGCCCGCCTCACGGCCTGCAGCATCTCCTGGAAATCCGCGCCCTTGGTGATATAGGCGTGCGCTCCCGCCTGCATCACCCGCGTCGGGTAGGGGTCGTCAGCACAGGCGGTGACGGCAATGATGCGAATATCATCGTTGATCCGCAGGATCCGGCGCATCGCCTCGAGACCGCCGATCCCGGGCATCCGAAGGTCCATGAGGACCACATCCGGCGCATCCCGCCGAACCTGCTCGACGGCAGCCTCTCCCGACTCCGCCTCTCCGATAATTTCGATCTCCTTGTCATCAGAAAGCATCCTTGTTATTCCGGTACGCACTAGTTCATGGTCATCAACCACAAGAATCCGGATCAAACTCACACCTCTTGGCATTCACTGGGAATCAACGGGCAGTATAACGGAAGCGCCGCTTTTCATCCTCCGTTGAATACGACAACGGCACCTGTTATGAAATTGTGAAACTTACACCCCGAACCAGCAAGACGCAATAAGCGGACCCCACACAGAACCAACGGCTACACCAGAGTATCCGGCGTAATTTCGCTGATGGACCGGCAGCCAGCAAGGCCCATGGTCAGCTCAAAGTCCGTCTTGAAGTTGCGGATCACTTCCCGCGCGCCGTCCTCACCGTCCAGCGCCAGCCCGTAAACCCAGGGGCGACCAAGCCCCACAGCCGTGGCTCCAAGCGCCAGCGCCTTGAACACATCGGCGCCGCCGCGGATGCCGCTGTCCATGATCACCGGGATTTTTCCCTCAACCGCCTCGACCACACGGGGAAGCATTTCAAAGCTCGATACTGAGCCGTCTACCTGACGGCCCCCATGATTGGAGACAATCACGCCGTCCATTCCATAATCCCGGGCCTTGCGCGCGTCTTCCGGATGCAGGATACCCTTGAGCAGGATGGGCAGGCGCGTGTGCTCACGGAGCATGCTGAGGTCCTCCCAGGTGAGCGACGGGCGCGAATAGACGTTGATGAACTCCTGAACCGCCGCCCTCGCCTTTCCGGAACGCAGGCCTTCAAGGGTGCTTCCGGGCCAGGACTGCCCGATTTCCCTGAGTGCCTTGAGCGTCTCCAGGGTGACTCTTGGCTTGGGCGCATTGTCATCCTGCTCCGCAATCGCCTTTTCGAGGCGTTTGAGGAACACCGGATCGCTGGTGTATTGAGCGATCCCCTTGCCGCGCAGAAACGGCAGATATCCCAGATCCAGGTCTCTTGTCCGCCACCCCAGCATGGTCGTGTCCAGCGTCACGACAATGGCTTCACAGCCGCAGGCCTCTGCCCGCGACACCAGGCTCTTCACAAGATCATCCGACTTGCTCCAGTAAAGCTGGAACCAGCGGGGACCCTCCCCCATGGCTTCGGCAACGGTCTCCATGGGCTGGGACGCCTGGTTTGAGAAGATCATGGGGACTTCCTCGGCAGAGGCCGCCCACCCCACCGCTTCGTCCCCGTGAGGGTCCACCATTTCCAGCACACCGATGGGGCTGAGCAGGAAGGGGCTGGGCAGGTGCCGGCCGAACAGCGTCACACTGGTGTCCCGCTCGCTGACGTCGTTCAGCATCCGGGGCAGAATGCGCCGTTCCCTGAAGGCCTGGCGGTTGCTGTCCATGCTGGTCTCGTGGCCCGCGCCACCGGCAATGTAGGCGAAGGCTTCCGGGGACATGGCCCTCTCCGCCCGGCGCTCAAGCTCTTCGCTGTCGATCGGGATCATGGGGCGGTCGCCGCTCAGGCCCTTGAGGTAGATTTCGCGCTGGCGGTCCAGGGTGGGGGTGATGGTGTCGTTCTTGTTGTTGGTCATTGCTTTCGATTCTCTTGAATGGATAGGACAGGGCGACGATAGCATTTATAGCTGTGTGCATTAATAATCGACGCGCCAGTAAGCGGGGAGGTCTTTCCAGAACACGCTGTGAATACGTCCTTGTACGCTCGCCTCCGCCATCCTTGGCTCCGGACGGTTCTGGAAAGACCTCCCCGCTTACTGGCGCGTCGATTATTAACCCTCAGCTCCCCAGTGCCTGCCAGACCAGGCGCAGTGCCAGCAGTGTCAGGACAACCGTGAACAGGCGATGGAACACCCGGTTGCTCATCCGGTTGACCAGGTGCAGCCCAATCCGAGTGCCCAGGAGTCCACACAGGATCATAGCCAGGATCCAGAGGATCCATTCCGTGAACACAAAGCCGGCAAGGCCGAATACCAGGACCTTGGGCAGGTGCTGCATCGTCATGGCCCCGGAGAAAGTGGCGATGGTGCGAAAACGGTCGGTATGAAGCTGCTTGATAAAGGCGGCCACCAGCGGGCCGGTGGCCCCCACGAAGAGGGTTATGAAGCTGGTCAGGGTCGAAGCCGCAAATATGCCGGGTTTGCCGAGTGCTGCTTTCGGGATGGGCGGGCCCCAGCACAGCCACAGGATGAAACCGGCGATGGTCAGCTGCCAGGCGGTTTCCGGGAGCTGAACCAGCACCAGGGCGCCGGCGACCATCCCCAGAACCACACCCGGCGCAAATGCCGCCAGAACACCCCAGTCGGCCTTGCGCCAGGTCATGGCGAGACGGCCGCCGTTGGATCCCAGCTGTATCAACCCGTGCACCGGCACAATGGCCACCGGCGGAAGCCAGAGCGCCATGAGTCCGAGCAGCATCACCCCTCCCCCGGCACCGAAGGCCGCCGTTATCATGGAGGTGGCCACGGAGGCCAGCAGCAAGAGTGCCGCAACGAGGGGCGGCAGCCCGGGTGGGATCAGGGCCTCTAGCATGGAGCCTGATTACAGCAATGCGTCCAGCGCTTCGCTGAGATAATCGACGCTGCGGTCAATGTTGCGCAGCTTGTCCAGGCCGAAGAGCCCGATGCGGAAGGTCTTGTAGTCTTCCGGTTCATCACAGGCCAGTGGAACGCCGGCTGCTGTCTGGAGTCCCTGAGCAATGAAGCCACTGCCCTTGTGGAGATCGTCCCGCTGGGTATAGAGAACCACGACGCCTGGCGCCTCAAAGCCTTCCGCAGCAACGCTGGTAAACCCGCGCTCAGCGAACATGGCCCGTACGCGACGCCCGAGTTCCAGTTGACGTTCGCGGGTTTTCTCGAGACCGTCGTTAACCGTCTCCAGCATGGCATCGCGGAACTGCGCCAGTGCATCCGTGGGCATGGTGGCGTGATAGGCATGACCGCCGCCTTCATAGGCCTGCATGATGCCGTGCCACTTCTTCAGGTCGCAGGCAAAGCTGCTGCTGGTCGTCGCCTCAAGGCGCTCCAGCCCGCGTTGGCTCAGCATGACCAGCGCGGCACAGGGAGACGCGCTCCAGCCTTTCTGCGGGGCACTGATCAGCACGTCGGCGCCAACGGCCTTCATATCCACCCAGAGTGCGCCAGAGGCCACGCAGTCCAGTACAAAAAGACCGCCTACCTCGTGGGTCGCATCGGCGACCTGCTTCAGGTAATCGTCGGGCAGCAGCAGACCCGCGGCGGTCTCCACATGGGGTGCGAACACAACGCCCGGCTTCTCCGCACGGATCGACTCCACCACCTCTTCAATCGGCGCCGGGCGGAACGGCTGCTGGCTGCCCTCCTGAACCGGTCGCGCCTTGTGGACCGTGGTTTTCTCCGCGATCCTTCCGGCATCGAGAATCTGGCTCCAGCGATAGCTGAACCAGCCATTGCGCACCACCAGGCAGGACTCGCCATTGGCGAACTGGCGCGCCACCGCCTCCATGCCATAACTGCCGCCTCCGGGCACCACGATGGTGGCATCCGCGTTATAGACACTTTTTAAAGTGCTTGAGATGTCATTCATAACTCCCTGGAATTCCTTGGACATATGGTTCAGGGAGCGGTCGTTGAACACCACCGAATATTCCAGCAGTCCTTCCGGGTCAACGATCGGGATCTGTTTCGACATCGCTATGGCACTCCTGTTGTCACTGTTCAAAGTCGGCCTGTTTTAACATGTTCCGCCTTTTCACTCCACTTCCGGCCCCTAAGACGCATTCACAGGCGCCCCAGCAATGTTTACAATGCGCGCTCCCCGGCTCCGGAGAGGTGGCAGAGTGGACGATTGCACCGGTCTCGAAAACCGGCGTCCGTGCAAGCGGACCGAGGGTTCGAATCCCTCCCTCTCCGCCATTACAAAAGCCCTGCTCCAAGCAGGGCTTTTGTAATGGCGGAGCGGGCTGGGTGAGACCCCTCGCGGGTTCGACCGAAGCCTGCGCAGCAGGCTGAGGAACGCCTGAACGCAGTGAAGGCGGCCCCCGAAGGGGGTGAGGCCCAAAGGGCCGAATCATCCCTCCCTCTCCTGTCTCAGCCACCCCATACCCCCTGCTTAACGCACTCCACTGACCCCAGTCATTGCACCCAACTCCCCAATATGGTCCATTCAGTCATTGCTAATAAACGACTGCGACCCAGTATCCAATGAGTGAAACAACTCCCGTCACCGCTGCTTCACCCAACACCCCCTGGCATGCCCTGCCCCCGGATGAAGCGCTGACCCGACTGGACACCACCCAGAACGGCCTTACCCCCGAGGAAAGTGACCAGCGCCTTTCCAGGTATGGCCCCAACCAGATCACCAGCACCCGCAACCGCCCCTGGTGGCAGCGCCTGCTTGAGCAGTTCAACAACATTCTGATGATCATCCTCATGGTCGCGGCGGTGGCCAGTCTCGGGCTCGGTCATTACGTGGATGCCGGCGCGATTATCGGCGTCGTGGTCATCGTTGCCCTGATTGGATTCATACAGGAAGGTAAGGCAGAACAGGCGCTGGAGAGCATCCGCAACATGCTCTCTCCCCGGGCCAATGTGGTACGCGACGGCGCACGCCGCAGCATTCCCGCGGAAGAGCTGGTACCCGGCGACATTGTCATGGTGGAGAGTGGCGACCGGGTTCCCGCGGATCTGCGCCTTATCCAGGCCACCCGTTTCCGCACACAGGAAGCGGCGCTGACCGGGGAGTCCACCCCCGTCGACAAAACCTCCAACGAAACAGCCAGCGACGCGGTTCTGGCCGAACGCACCTCCATGGCCTTTGCCAGCACCATTGTGGTCCAGGGCACGGCGCTGGGGCTGGTGGTTGAAACCGCCAGCAATACGGAGATTGGGCGCATCTCGGAGATGCTGCGCGGTGTTGAGCAGCTCCGGACACCCCTGCTGCAGCAGCTTGATCGGGCGGGTCGTGTCCTCGCCGCCTTCATCCTCGCGGCGGCAACGATCACCGCTGTTTTCGGGACCATTGTCCACAACCAGCCACCCAGTGAGATGTTCATGGCCGCGGTGGGCCTGGCGGTAGCCGCGATTCCGGAAGGCCTGCCGGCCATCGTCACCATTGGCCTCGCCCTCGGCGTTCAGGCCATGGCCCGCCGCAATGCCATCATACGGCGCCTGCCCGCCGTGGAAACCCTGGGCTCGATCTCGACGATTTTTTCAGACAAGACCGGCACCCTGACCCGCAATGAGATGACCGTCCGCGCCCTCTTTCTTCCCAACGGTGAATACGAGGTCACGGGAACGGGTTTCGCTCCCGAGGGCCGCTTTGAGCTGACTGATACACAGCAGCCCGTTGATCCCGGGGAGCACCCGACCCTGCTGCATTTCCTGAAGGTTGGCGTCCTCTGCAACGACTCAGAGCTGGCCCACGAAGATGAGCACTGGCGCATCCACGGTGATCCGACCGAGGGGGCGCTGGTTGTGGCTGGCGCCAAGGCGGGGCTCGACGCGCGCACGTTGCGGGGTGATCACGAACGCCAGGACGCGATCCCGTTTGAATCCGAGCGCAAGTACATGGCGACGGTGCACGAGGTCGATGGCCAGCAGAGGCTGCTGGTCAAGGGGGCACCGGACCGGCTGCTGGAAATGTGCCATAAGGTCCGGACCCCGGATGGGGACATTGAGCTCAACCCCGAGCTGTGGCACGAGCGGATTCACACCCTGTCCTCAAGGGGCCTGAGGGTGCTGGCACTGGCTGAGAAGGATACCGACCTGGAACAGGGTGGGCTCGAGGATGAACACGCTGAGGATGGGCTTGTCCTGCTGGGGCTGGTGGGCATGTTCGACCCGCCCCGTGAGGAAGTCATCGAGGCCGTAAAGCAGTGCCTTTCCGCCGGAATCCGCCCGGTCATGGTGACCGGCGACCATGCCGCCACTGCCCTCGCCATCGCCCGGCAGCTTGGCTTTGCCCACACGGAGCACGCCCTGACCGGCAAGGACATCCAAGAGATGAGTGATGAGGACCTTGAGGGCTGCATCCTGGACGTGGACGTCTTCGCTCGTGCCGCCCCTGAACACAAGCTGCGCCTGGTCCAGGCCATGCAGGCCAGAGGGGGCGTCTGCGCCATGACGGGCGACGGCGTTAACGACGGCCCGGCGCTCAAGCGGGCGGACGTGGGGGTGGCCATGGGCATCCAGGGCACCGAGGCGGCCAAGGATGCCGCGGAGATGGTGCTGGCGGATGACAACTTCGCCACCATCGTCAGCGCCATTCTCGAGGGCCGCAAGGTCTACGACAACATCCGCAAGACCATCACCTTCATCCTGCCGACCAATGGCGGCCAGGGCCTTGCCATCATGCTGGCCGTGCTGGCCGGATCCACCCTGCCCGTGACCCCGCTGCAGGCGCTCTGGGTCAATATGGTCGTGGCCGTGACCCTTGGCCTTGCCCTGGCCTTTGAACCCGCAGAAGCGGACATCATGAAACGCCAGCCACGGGATCCGGCAGCTCCGCTGCTGGATGGTTTCCTGCTGTGGCGGGTGATCTTTGTATCGGCACTGCTGCTGGTGGGCGTTTTCGGGGTATTCACCTGGATACTCGAATGGCGCGGCGGCAGCGAGGCACTGGCGCGGGCCGGCGCCGTTAACATGCTGGTCATGGGCACCGCCGCCTACCTGATCAACAGCCGTTTCCTCACCAACAACTCCCTGTCGATCCAGGGCCTCTTTGGCAGTGGTGTGGCATGGCTTACCATTGGGTTGATCATCGCCCTGCAACTCGCCTGGACCTACCTGCCCTTCATGCAGTTCATCTTCGGAAGCGAGGCGCTGTCCCTGACCGTCTGGGGGGTCATTCTGGCGGGAAGTATTGGCATTTTCCTGATTGTTGAAACGGAGAAATGGGTCCTGCGCCATCGGCGCGGTTAATGGGCTACCCCGGATTCCAGCCATGAAATCACCATCTGGATCTCGCCAGGCAGAGCCACATCCCCTGCCTGCCAGAGCACCTGCTGTTCCCGCTGCTCGCGCGTGAGCGGCAGCTCATCAACAAGGTAGCCGTTATCCCGGAACCACTCCTCGAGCTCATCCGCTTTTGCCTGCTGGAAACGGGCCACCTTGCGGTCCCGCAGGGCCTGAATCAGGGCCTCGGCGTCACCGTTGAGCGTTTCAGCCTGTTCGGACACTGCATCGATGAAGTTGTCCCGAACCACTCCGGAGTTCTCCAGGGCATTCCGGTCCACGGGACGGCCACGGCCGCGCCCCCATAGATCCACCCAGACGCGGGCAATCCGGGAGCGTGCCCGAAGCTGGCGAGCGCTGGCCTCATCAGGGAGCGCCTGTTGAGCCGCGTTGCTGTGCAGCAGCAGTTCCAGCTCGCCAAGGCGTTGGGTTCGCCAGTGCTCCATGAGCTGGTGCAGGAGCGGAAGATCGTCGCGCATCAGGTGGAAGAGATGAATGGCGCCGGCGTCGAACCACGGCTGGACCGGCGGGACGCCCAGCAGAACGGCATACTCCTCGGGTGACCTGCTTGCCGGTTCCGGAAGCGGCTCTGCTGTAGCGACCTCGTACTGGTCCCGCTCCAGCGGTTCTCCGCCGCGCCCGGCAAGAAGGTCCAGGTGGTTCACGGAACGTTCGAGGGTCCGCTCCCAGCGCACTACATCAGCGGGTTCCGCGGACAGGTAGATCACCTGGCGCCCTTCCTCATCCGCCAGTGCCTGCAGGTTGTGGGCAATGGCGTTGAAGCGCTCGGGATCGGAGGTGGTCAGTGCCTCGTCCAGGAATATCGGCAGGGGCTCGCGGCCACCCTCCTGCACGCTGGTCCAGGCCAGGCGCACGGCAAGGAACAGCTGCATGCGTGTACCCGTGGACAAGTGGTTCGGTTGCTGGAGCAGTCCCTGGACGGTATCCCGGACCTGGATCCGGCCGCTTTCATCCACGACCAGGTCGTAGCGGTTGTGGGTAAAGCGAGCCAGCCGATCGCGCGCGTCGGCCAGTACGGCGGGCTGGTGTTCCGTGCGATGCTCCTCGGCCACGTCGGCAAGCAGGAACTGGCCGGCCTCGGCGACCATGGCCTGATGCCAGGCATCCTCAAGCCGATCCCTGGCCTGGTCCGCTGCCAGGCGTGCCTGTTCCAGGTCCCGGTTGCGGCCGGTCTCGTCGAGTTGGGCCTTGAGCTCCGAGCGCTGGTTCCGCAGGTTTTCCAGTTCGTTGGCGCGGTCCCGGGCGTCCGCGAGGCAGCGGTTGAGTTCCCCCTCTTCGTCCGACGTCGCCAGTGTCAGCAGCTCGGATTCCGATCCAAGGCGCGCCTGGCGGTCCTGCTCCAGCACCTCGGCCCTGCGCAGCTCATCCCTGGCCTCGCGGTAGGCCGTCAGCTGATTGCAGTAATCCACCAGGGTCTGGCGGTCACCCGGCTCCAGGCCCGCCTCGCGGTACAGTGCTTCCACGGATTCCCCGGCCTCGGCAATCTGCCGCTCAAGACGGGATGTCTCATCCTTTCGCCGGGCGTGTTCCCTTTCTGCATCCCGCAGACGCTGGAGGCGGGACTCAAGGGCCTGGAAGTGGCTTCGTACGGTCGCCACATCCGGTGCGACCTCACCATCCAACCCATACCGGCTGAGAACCGCGCCAACCTGGGCCAGATAATCCTGCATCTCGTCCTGGAGCCGTTCCATGCGGTTCTGGATCTCGGCGCGCTGGGCCCGGGCCTGCATCAGTTCAGCGGCCAGGTGCACAAACCAGGCAATGCTCTCCGTGGTCACTTCGGGGTCAAAACCCACCTCCCGTGCCAGGTTCGCGACCTTTTCCTCCAGGGTTACGACGGAATCCCGCAGGGTTCTCAGTTCCTCCTGGCGAGTCGCGTTCTCGCGGGCCCGCTCCAGCTGTAACTGGTCCTGCGCAATGTCGGCCTCCAGCGACTTCAGGCGCTCCGCCACAGGCCCTGGCTCCCAGGCCCCGGGTGGCGGCAGGTCCTGTTCAAGGGCCCTTTGGCGCGCCTGCTGGCGCTCGATGCGCATCCCCCGCAGCTGCCAGAGTGACCAGCCCGCGCCAATGACGGCGACAAGCGCGAGTGCCGACGCGGGATACGCATTCCCGAGGAATCCAGCAAAGGTGGCTACCAGCGCCGAGACGAGGGCCACACCGCCCCCGATGAGCAGATGGCGGAACCGGGCGGGCTCAAGCTGGCGCAGCCAGCGGCTGAGCTCGCGGGCCATGGTCCGTTCCGCCTCAATCCGGGCCTCGTCCGGCCTCGCTACATGGGCGTCGGATTCCAGGTCCTGGACACGACGCCGCTTCTCGCGCAGTTCCTCGGCCAGGCGTGTGGCGCGCTCGACCGCATCGGGTGCGAGATCCGGGTCATAATCTTGTTTGGGGTGCAGACTCACTACAGCCTGCTGTTCCCGGGCACGCGCCCGGTCCAGCGCACCCTCCTGTTCCGTGAGCCTGGCGACGCATTGCCCGGCCTGCTCCAGGTTTTCCCGGCAGGCCTCGATGGCCTCCTCGGAGGGCGCATTGTCCGCCAGACCGGTGTCCACCATGGCCTGTGACGCCCTGGCAAGCGCCTGCTCCGATACCGCGTGCTCGTTACGCAGGCTCGTCAGTTGGTCTTCCAGGGACTGGAGCCGGCGTATCTCGTCGCCGTTCAGGCGCGCCATGGCGTCCGGGAAGCGGCTCAACAGTGCATCTGCTTTGGCGCGTTGCCGGCGGGCCTCCACCAGGGCAATGGCGGCTTCAATGTCGGCGGCCTCCTGGCTGGCCGCCTCCGCGCTGCGAATTCGCTCCTCCAGCTCCGGAAGCTGCTCGCGCTGGCGCTCCAGTGCATCATACTGCTGGCGGATGGCGCGCCAATGCTTCTCGCGCTCGCGTAGATCCCGTTCCTGGCTGTAGCCATGCCGTGGCCCGACGCTAAAGACCGCGTCCTGGCGCACCGCGTCAAGGTCAAACCCGCCCGCAAGCTCACGCCTCAGCTGGTCGAGGATGGCGGCTTCCGTGGGCCCCTCCTCGAGGAGATCGGCCATGGACAGCCAATAGCAATGGACGAACTCGGTCTCCGGCAGTGCCGGGGCATCCACTGACTGGCCGTCGCGCTGCCAGACCACCTGGCTGCCGGTACGGGTCACGACCAGCTGTGCATCGCCAATGCGGAAGCGTGCCTGGAGCGTGACCGCCCCCTCACCGGAACCGGCATGGGGATCGATCAGGTAGCGCAGGGCGCGGACCAGGCTGCTCTTGCCGGACGCGTTGGGGCCGGTGATGATGTTCAGCCCCGGATCAAGCCCCTGGAGGCTGAGTCCGTCACTGAGGCCGGGAAGGTGGGTTATCCGCAGTTGCTCCAGCTTCATCGCTCGTCCGCCCCATGGGCCAGCATTTTTTCCAGTGCCCGGGTACCGGCCTGCCGCAGCCAGTCGGCGAGCATCGCATCATCCGGCCCTTCCGTGCCCAGTGGCTGCCACCAGGATCGCTCAAGCCGGGGCTTCATCTGTTGGCGGGCACGATGGATCAGCTCCCGGCGCTCGGCATCCTCCGGGGGCCTGGCGAGAACCTGGAGCCGGCGTGCCATGAGGCCGGCGGGATCAGAACGCTGGGTCAGCACCTCAATACTGAGTTCCGGTTCCGTCGCGGACGCCAGGTGCTCCACGAAATAGTGGATGCGGCCCTGCCCGGCCTGGATAAAATCCAGGCTTTCGCGCTCGAGAACCCGCCTCACCTCGGCACCCAGGTCCGTCCGCCCACAGAGCGTCACCCGCAGCGCTGCCGCCTCCGGAGGAAGATCCCGGGCGGTCAGCACGGCATCGAGCTCGCCGACGGCGCCAATGAGCTTCTCGCGGGCCTCCTCTGCCGACGCCAGCCCCGTCAGGTCCACCCTCAGCGGTTCCCATTGCAGTGGCGCGATCAGCCATTGCTCCATGGCGCGGATCACCCCGCCTTCAACGCGGATCAACCAGGGGCCCCTGGGGCCGGATTCACCGGGATTCAGGCCCGTCGCGGAGCCAAGGTACCCGGATGGGTTATCGGTACTGAGAGCATCGGGTTTATGGATATGGCCCAGCAGCCAGCCGTCGAGTGGGGCCGCGTCCAGTTCGGCGGAGGTGACCGGTGCATAGACGCTGGCGGGCTGGTCCCGGTCCGCGTGGAGCAGGCCGAGGTTGGGGCCGGCCCCGGGCGTGAATGCATGGCCCTGCAGTGGGCTACGGGTAACCTGGCGCTGGGGGAAGGACCAGCCATGAAGGGTCAGCCGTTCAGTACCCGCCGCCAGTTCAGTGGTTTCCCAGTCCCCGCCACGGCCAAGCAGCTCGAATCCCTCGATCTGGTCCGCCAGGCGGGGGAGTACGCGCACATCATGGTTACCAACCACACCCAGAACCCGGATGCCGGCGCCGGTCAGCCGTTCAACACCCCGGGAAAGCTCGCGGTAGGCTTCAAAGAAGTCATCCTCGTCCTCGACCACATCCCCGGCGAGGACCACCGCATCCACCGCGCTGGTGATCGCCTGATCGACGATGCGGTGCCAGACACCCGTCGTTCCAATGTCCCGGGCGCGGCCGATGAGTTCATCCGGTAACCGGCTCGGCGCCGCTCCCAAATGAAGGTCACCGACTGCTAGAATCTGCATGGCCATGATCACTCCCTGCTCCAAGTAGCGGCCGAGTCGCGGGTGCTAATCCCGCTGCCACGAGAGTGTACCGGCTCACACCGGTTTTCTGAAACGCAAGAGCCAACCCAATGCCATTGCAGCCAACCGCAGGTGACACACCCCGCATGAGCTTTGCCGACCTGAGACGCCGTTTTGGGTTCCGCAGCATTGCCATCGGCAATTGGGTCACCCGCGAGGAACAGGCAAGAGCCGCCGTCCAGTTCCAGCGGGCTCTGGAAGACCTGATGCAGCTCCTTGCTGGGCCGGAGCAGCTCGTGTCACTGCGTGGCAGCCTGACGCTGAATTACGGAACGGGCGGTCAGCCTGGCGTGGCCGCCCACTACGAGCCGGCCCGGCGCTGCCTGGCCCTGGCCAAGAACGCCGGGCCCGGAAGCCTTGCCCACGAATGGTTCCATGCCCTTGATCATTACCTCGCGGACAAGGCGTTCAGCGGGGTCGCGAGCGGCACCTTTGCTTCCCGCGCCTGGCTGGATAACGCCGAGCCAATCCCCCATCCACTGAACCAGTTGCTCGCGGCCTGCTTCCACGCGGTGATTCTCAACGAGAACGGTGAGCACCCAAGCGACCTGTTCACCGCGTCCGCCAGGATGGATTCACAGCTCCATACGCAGTATTACAGCAAGCCGGAAGAGCTCTGCGCCCGTGCCTTTGAAGCCTTTGTGCAGGATACCGCGCCTCGCAATGCCTTCCTCGTGAAGGGCACCCGGGCAACCCGGGAGGCTGAGCTGGGCCTTTACCCGAAACCACCCGAACGGGGCCGGATCAACCAGGCCTTCGCCACCTACTTTGCCAGCCTTGGCAGAGCGCTCTACAACACCGGATGAAGCCGACAGGGCCCGCCATTGATTGACCCTTTTCTCAATCCGCTGGTAGCTTAACCCTCTCACCCGCCACCGATTCCAGAGGCGTCATGACCGCGATCCCGAAAAAGGCTGTTGCCGTTAATGGCGATGACGTTACCGTGAACGCCGAGGTACTCGCACCCCGTCTGGGGCTTTCCGTGACAGCGCTGCAACAGGCCATGAACGCGGGTGAGGTTCGCACCCTCGTTGAAAGGGGTGAAGAGGAGGACGAGGGGCGCCTACGCCTGACGTTCCGATACGGGGGCATTCAGTTTTCCGTGATGCGGGAACCAGATGGCGAGCTGCATGAAACCGATCCGCCACCGCCGGAGCGCCGGCCTGTTCGCCCTTCAATCATGCAATTGATGGATTCAGACAGCGGGAACCACTGATCCCTCTTGCGGTGCCCAGAGCGTCATCGCCTCTTCGGTCACCATGGCATGGCGTCGTGCGAGGGCGTCGCGGTCGTCGTCGTAACCGCCGCCAATAACGGTCGCCACGGGAATGCCCCGCCGCTGGAGTTCGGACAGAACCAGACGCTCCCGCTGTCGAACCCCGGCCTCAGAGACATTCAGGCGCCCCAGTGGATCCTTTTCGTAGATATCCACCCCAGCCACGTAGAGCACAATATCCGGAGACCAGCGGTTGAGCTGCTGACGCAAACTCCTGTCGACCACTTCCAGATAGGCGTCATCACCCATGCCGTCCTCGAGGGAGACGTCAAAATCGCTCAGCGCCTTGGTAAACGGGAAGTTACGACCGGCATGCAGGGAGCATGTTACTGCAGCCGGCTCATCCGCCAGCAGCCGCGCCGTACCATCCCCCTGATGGACATCACAGTCGAAAATCAGAACCCGCCTGAGCCGATTCCGTTCAAGCAAAACCTTAGCGGTAATCGCCAGGTCATTGATAATGCAGAATCCCGCTGCGTAATCACGATGGGCATGATGGGTTCCGCCCGCCTGATGGCAGGCAATCCCATGATGCAAGGCAAGCTGGGCCGCCAGGACCGTTCCGGCAGGTGCGGTAAGCGTCCGCTGCACAAGGCCCTCGCTCCAGGGAAGGTTCATGCGCCGCCGCTCACGATCACTCTGGCGATTGGCGCGGAAACGGGCCACGTAATCGGGACAATGGACCGCATGTACCCATTCATCACGGCAGCGCCCCGGACGGAAGCTGTTCTCCGCCCGTAGCAGCCCCTTACTCCGGAGCTGCTGAACCAGCAACCCGAACTTACTCATTGGGAACCGGTGCTCATCCGGAAACGGGAAACTGTAATTCGGATGATGAACAACCGGTACCATTACCCCGAAGCCCCCCGACTACCAAGTGTGCGGACTCGAGACTCGCTACCGAGTTGCATTAAGCACGCCCGCGTGATGGCGTAGATGATCCTCGATGAAGCTGGCAATGAAAAAGCAGGAATGGTCGTCACTGAATGCCTTGATGCCCCAGGGACAGCGGGTTGGGTTCCTGAGCGCACAGACCAGGGCCCCATGACCACCCATGGAGTGGCCACTGTTGCACCGGGTTCCACTTTGGCCAGGTTAAAAACAGCACCGATGCCAGCGGTTTCCCTGCCCGGCTGGTCAGTTCCGCGTTGTCAGGCCGCTCCCTTAGCCTCCTGCCGACCGTCATAGCGGCGGATAAACTCCTTCAGGTGCGGAGCGATGTCAGTGCGCCAGTGACTCCCGTTGAAGATGCCGTAGTGCCCGACGCCTTCTGCGAGGTAATACTCTTTGCGATCCTCGGGCAGGTTCTTGGCCAGAGTCAGTGCCGCGCGCGTCTGCCCGACTCCGGAGATGTCATCCAACTCCCCCTCAACCGCGAGTATAGGGGTCGTCCGTATGGCTGCCGGGTCAATCTGCCGGCCATGGGATACCCACTCGCCCTTGGGCAGCGCATGCTTCTGGAACACCAGGTCAATGGTCTGCAGATAGAACTCCGCGGTAATATCCATGACCGACCGGTACTCCTCGTAGAAGCTGCGGGTCTTCTCAGCGCTGTCATGATCCCCCTTGATCAGGTGCTCGAACAATTTCTTATGCTTTAGGACGTGGTCCCCCAGGTTCATGGTCATGAAGCCGGCCAGCTGCAGGAAACCGGGGTAGACACGGCGCATCATGCCCGCATGGGGCGGCGTCACAAGGGTGATCACGCGTTTGCGGAACCAGGAAAGCGGCCGTGTGGTGGCAAGCTCGTTCACCTGGGTGGGCGCCTCCCGGGTATCAATGGGACCGCCCATCAGCGTCATGCTGGCGGGCGTGCAGGGGTGATCCTGCTCCTCCATCAGGCACACCGCCGCATAGACCGGAACTGCCGGCTGACAGACAGCCAGCACATGGGTATTCGGACCCAGCTCATTGAGCCAGTCCATCAGGTAATCCACATAATCGTCCAGGTCGAAGTGCCCTTTTGTCAGAGGCACCTCCCGCGCATCTCGCCAGTCCGTAATGTAGACGTCATGATCCGGAAGCAGTGCCTCTACGGTGCCGCGCAGAAGTGTTGCGAAATGGCCGGAAAGCGGTGCCACAACCAGAATCCGAGGGTCCTCCGGTCGATTGCACTCACGCTCGAAATGCTTGAGCTGGCCAAAGGATTTGCGGTGGCAGATGGTTTCATGGACCGCAACGGAACGCCCATTGATCTGGGTCTCGTCCAGTCCGAAGCGTGGTTTGCCGTAGCGGCGCGTCAGGTGCTCGACCATATCGAAGCTCGCTGCCACGGACCGACCCACCTTTGTCTCGCCCACGGGATTGCTGGGGTGGCGCATCATGCGCAGCCCCTGATCCGCGACGAAATGCACCGGCGCCAGGGTCGAATGCTGGAATTCGTAGAAACTATACAACATGATGGTATCTGCCTCGTTCGGAATCTGGGACTGCGCTAGTGAGTCTTGATTCGCGGAGAGCGCATGTCAACAGTATTATGGTTAACAAAAATTTCGGTTAGACAGAGGGAGCACGCATCATGACCGGACTCAAAGGGCTCAACGCCGTAATAACCGGTTCGACCAGCGGCATCGGCCTGGGTATTGCCAGGGGGCTGGCTGAGAGTGGTATGAACGTTGTCATCAACGGGATGGAATCTGCAGAGGAAAAGCAGGCTATTTCGAAACAGATCGAAGCGGATAGCGGCGTGAAGGCGCCCGTAATCGATGCGGACCTGACCATGGGCGCGGAAGCCCGCGGCCTTATTGAGCAGGCGCTGGATAGCCTCGGCAGCGTCGATGTGCTGGTCAATAATGCCGGGGTGCAGCACGTCAGCCGCGTCGAAGAGTTCCCCGATGAGAAATGGGACCAGATCATCAACCTTAACCTCTCAGCCAGCTTCCATACCACCAAGGCGGCCCTGCCCGGCATGCGGCAGCAGGGTTACGGGCGCATCATCAATATCGCCAGCGCCCACGGTCTGGTTGCCTCCCCCTACAAGTCAGCTTATGTGGCCGCAAAACACGGGGTTGTGGGACTGACTCGGACCATCGGACTGGAGGTCGCCGAAGAACCGGACCTGACGGTCAATGCCATCTGCCCGGCCTATGTGCGAACGCCCCTGGTGGAGGGCCAGATCGCGGACCAGGCGAAAGCGCACGGGATGAGCGAGGAACAGGTAATCCGGGACGTCATATTGGCCGCTCAGCCCAACAAACGGTTTGTCACCATTGATGAACTCGTGGCATTCACCCGCCTGCTCTGCAGCCACGAGGGGCGCTCGTTCAATGGCGCAGCCCTGCCCATGGACGGCGCCTGGACGGCGCGATGAGACAGCCGGTATGACGGGTTCCGGGCTGCGGGTCAGCCTGTTACCCGGGTTGATCACAATCATGGTGTTAATTCTGATGAGCAATGGCTGCAGCAGCAATCGGCATTATGATCCGGACAAGCCCCATCACACTCAGGATGGTTTCAAAAACAACTATCCTGTTGAACCACCGGATGGCATGGACTTACTGAGCTGGCAGTGGAACCGTTGGTGGGAAGGACTGCCCAAGCCACCGAAGGCACCCATCGAACCGACCGAGCCGGAGCTGGGCTTTATCCAGAATAACCGGGAGGACATCGCCGTGACCTGGGTCGGGCACGCCACCGTCCTTCTGCAGCTCAATGGCGTCAATGTGCTGACCGATCCCCAGTTCTCAGAACGGGCATCGCCGCTCTCCTTCGCCGGCCCGCCGCGGCACCAACGCCCTGGCGTGCCCCTCAAGGAACTCCCCTGCATAGATGCCGTAGTCCTCTCTCACGCCCATTACGATCATCTGGATCTGCCCTCGGTGCGCGCTCTGAATGATCAGGCGGGTGGCCCGCCGGAATTTTTCCTGCCGCTGGGCATGGGCGCCTGGTTCACTGAAAACGTGACGGACGGTGATACCACGCACCTGACCGAGATGGACTGGTGGGAGAAGGTATCGATTCAGGGCCTGGAAGTGCAGTTCCTGCCGGTCCAGCACTGGAGTTCCCGCACACCCTGGGACGAGAATGAGATGCTCTGGGGAGCCTGGGGCATCTCAAGTCCCGATTTTTCCTTTTTCTTCGGTGGCGACTTCGGCTACTCGCCGGACCTGAACGACATTGGCGAACGTGTTGAGGGCTTTGATCTAGCAGCGATCCCCATCGGTGCCTATGAGCCACGCTGGTTCATGAAATCCCATCACGTGAACCCGGAAGAGGCAGTCCAGGCCCATCGCGACATTGGCGCGCGCCAGTCCTTCGCGATTCACTGGGGGACCTTTGAGGGACTGACCGACGAACCCCTGGACGAGCCGCCGCGAAAGCTGGTGAAGGCGCGGGGGGACGCTGGGCTTACCCAGAAAGATTTCCGTGTCCTGCAGCATGGCGAAACCTTCCGCCCCTGACCGCGGAACTGGCCCCGGAAAGTTGTGCCGACAATGAAAGTAACGCCGAAAAACTCCGGAACGGACAGCAACAGCGCAATCACCGCCTGGCCCAGCAGTACCGTATTGTTAAAGCCGAGGAAACGCCAGGAGCACCGCAGCCGCGATCTGCGCTGGCGACGTTTCCGAGTCCAGCACCATCAGGATTGGGGGTTCGGGATCTTCTTCAACGCTCGAAGACAAACTCCTCGTACAGAAGCTCTTCGCAGTGGCGGCGCTTTTTCTCCAGATCCTGCTTGGAGGTACCGCCCAGGAACAACAGGGCCACACGATAGCTGTAGCTGTCCTGGTCCATCAAATCAGACAGGCGTTCGCCAGGGACGGCAACGATTTCGATCGTGGAACCGGGGATGATTTCCTGTTCGATCCTGCGGATAGCTTCCTCGCTCGGCACCTGAGCCACATAGGCATCTTCCCACTCGCGCAGGAAGAACTTGCCTGCCACGGCGAACTTACCCTCGCGATGCGGGAACGTCGGCCGGCGTCCAGTCGACAGTTCCACGGCCACCTGGTGATGGGAGCGCCCGTCCACTTTCTCGAAAAGCTGGCAGTGCGACTCGGAAATACGTGTGTTGATTTCCAACAGCCAGATCTGGTCACTTTCCCGGTTCCAGAAATATTCGATATTGAACGGGGCGTTGTCATAGCCGATGTGCTTGACCACCTTCTTCGTAAGGTCGGTCATCCGCTCCTGGACTTCATCCGGCAGAATCGTGGGGTACTGGTAACTGGAGAATGTGGTCAGATTCTCCTCGCGGAAGGAGTCGATGGTGCCGTACACCTCTACTTCCCCCTTGCAGGAGAAGCCCTCCTGGGTGCACTGCATGCCGCCGATGATGCTTTCGGCAATGCAGTACTCGCCGCCTATCTCATCGAATTCGGGCGGCATCTTGACCATGTCGAGCAGATAGTTGAAGGGACCGGAGAACCGGCCGATGTTCGCGCGCACTTCCTCCATGGCTGTGTGGAACTGACTGGCCTCGTCAATACGAAAGCCGAGATAGGAGGAAAAGGATTTCACCGGCTTGATCCAGAACGGGAAATCCATGACCTCGAGCACCTTGTCCAGGGCCTCGTCGTCAAACGGATTGAAGGCGCTGAATTTGGGGATATTCTCCGGAACGACAGCGCGCTGCTCGACCCGGCTCCAGTATTTGTGCTCGCATTTCAGCACGGATTCCAGGCTTGCCGACGCCAGGTCGAAGCTGTCACAGATGATGGGAACAATGGTACTGACCGGGAAATCGATGTAGTGGATGACGCCATCCACCGCCCCCTTGTGTTCGCGGATCTGCTTCTTCGCCTGATGAATAATCTCCTGGATGGGGTATTTCTTCTGCTCCAGGATCTGCCTGGAGTCGAGCAGCGGCACGAAATTATAGTGATCGGCCATGTCGATGGTGGCCAGCATTTCCCGGTTGAAGTCGTTCAGCCCGATCACGAAAATCGTTTCTTCCCCAAATTGGCTGAACGAGCCGCTCTCATCCTCGATCTCGTCGCCGGCCAGCGCCGGGCAATACACACACAGAAGCTGAAGCTCGGTGTGGGCCCTTACGATGTATTCGTCGTTCTGGTTGAGCGCGTAAACGGCGCCGGGTGTGAGCGGATGGCGCGTGGCGTCCTTGGTGCTTTCCACCTCGCCCTCGCCACGGATGCAGTAAACAGTCTCCATGTGATACTTGTGCCAGAAGCGATTCTCGGTCCCCGCCTGCATGACGGTGTCGTGGAGCGAATAGCCCATGCGGTCATCACGGCGGATCAGGCGCCGGCTGGAGTAGTTGGGCCCGGAAATTACCCGGTTTGTATCCGCAAGCTCGTTGACATGACGGTAGATCATAGTATCTGTCCTTTAATTTGAATTCCCTTGAGCGAGGCGCGGTCGGCCCGACCGTCGCTCACATATGATCACGCGGTACATAGCTGTTCCAGGTCTTGGCCACGACGCGCTCCTCGCCCTCGTAGGCGTCCAGCTCGGCGTAAATATGGAAATGCGTACGGCTGGCGGTAAGTACTGTGCGTGTTGTCACCTCTACCGACCAATCTCCGCGGGACATACCGCTGACGCAATAGGTTTCGCCGCGCATTGATTCAAAGTCCTCGCCGATGTGGGTGTACCACTCGCGGGTATCGCCCCACATCGTAAGATCAATTTCTTCAATGGTGAAAGTGCCGTCGTTCTTGGTCACTTCCAGCATGGACTCATCCTTGGAGAGATCGCGTATCACGCGCCAGTTCTGTTCCGGAGCCTCGATGAAGGGGGTGGCAATCCCCGGCGCTGATTCCGGTTCCCCAAAGGCCGGCAATTGCTTGTCTTCTTGCCGCGCCGGCCGCACTGGCAGCCGCAGACGGCTGCCGCCTGGATGCACGGTCAGGCAGGCGAGTTCCGGCGCGGCCCAAGCGAGCGGCCAATAGGAGGTGGAGATCGATATCCTCAGGCGGTGGCCTTCCGGGAAGCGCTGGGCGATGCCGTTCAATTGCACCGCCACCCTGTACCGCTCGCCCGGCACCAGTGGACTGGGCGAGGCATGGCTGTCACGGTGACTGAGGTTGAGCATGCCATAGGTGCTGCGGGTAGCCTTGTGATCAGGCGCCAGGTCCGAGAGGCGGACACACACCATGGCCTGGGGTTGGTCGACTTCCAGTTCCAGCTCGATGATCGGCGCGCCCATGATTTCCAGCGGTTCGCTCAACGGCTCGGTGTCGAGCACCAGCGCGCCGCCGTCTTCCTCGCGCTGATCATGGGGAAGATCCGGAGTGGCGCTGTAGGAGCACCACTTGCCCGCGAACAGACCCAGGCTCAATGGCGACTGGACCCATAAAGGCGTGTCACTGACGGACGTCGAGGGATCAACGAGGTGGCCCTCACTCAGGCCGTAGACAGCTTCGTGGATATTGGGCGATGGCCAACCGGGCTCGGCCACCCACCGCCCCGGCCGGCATGTGTAACTCGTTGCCGGTGGGACGCTGTCCTGCATCCATACGCGCAGATCCGGCTCATCCATGATTCCGGTGTCCCGGCCCTTGAGCCAGTGATCCCACCAGCGCACCGCTTCCTGAAGAAAGCCGATGTCGGGCCCCGGGTTGCCCATGTGCGGATACATGTGGCTCCAGGGCCCGATCAGCCCCTTACACGGCACCTCGAGGTTGCTCAGCAGCCGGAAAACGCTGTTGGAATAGCCGTCCGCCCAGCCGCTAACCCCCATCACCGGGCACTGCACCGCCGAGAAATCCTCACAGATGGAACCGTGGCGCCAGTAATCATCCCGACGCTGGTGGGCAAGCCAGTTTTCGAGCCACAGGCCACTGTGTTCCAGCCGATTCAGCCACATGCTCCGCCACTGATCACCCACCAGCTCAGGATCCGGGGGCATGCTGGTGTAGTCGAACATCGTTGAAGCCCACGAGAGATTGTCCGTCAGCATGCAGCCGCCCATGTAATGAACGTCGTCACTGTAGCGGTCGTCGGTGGAGGAGGCGCTGATCACCGCCTTGAGTTCCGGCGGTCTCAGCGCCGCGAGCTGGAGACCGTTGAAGCCGCCCCAGGAGATGCCGATCATACCCACCGAGCCACTGCACCAGTCCTGTTGCCCGATCCAGCGGATGATTTCGACCCCGTCATCAAGTTCCTGCTGCAGGTATTCATCCTGCAGAACGCCCTCGGAGTCGCCGCTGCCGCGCAGATCAACCCGGAGGCTGGCGTAGCCGTGGCCCGCGAAATAGGGGTGGTTCAGGGCGTCACGGGCGCGGGTTTTGTCGCGCTTGCGGTAGGGAATGTATTCGAGGATGGCCGGCACCGGGTTGGTATCGGCATCCTCAGGCATCCAGATGCGCGCCGCCAGCCGCGTCCCGTCGGACATCGGGATCCATACGTTTTCCAGGACTTTGGTGGTGTGGGGAAAGGACTCAACGATATTCAAGATTGTATCTTCCTTGCAGTGTATTCGAATTCACACCCAGCGCGTTCAATAACAGTCGCGGGGTGATTGCCCGACTTCAGGGTTACGGGACCACTCACATCATCCCTCTTGATTACATACTATAAGCTCCCTCGTGCCAGTACCATAGCCCCCCCGCAAACCGTTCAGCCGGGCGTCGCCCCCTGCTCCTGCAGGCGCAGATCCTCGGGCCTGAAAGTAAGCAGCTTCTCGGTTGCCTGGACGAGCACATGCGCCACTCGCTCGGTAGCCTCAAGCGACACCCGCTCGTCGGCGGAATGGGCCCAGTCGATATCGCCGGGACCGTACACTACCGTGGCGGCACCGATGAGCCTCACCCAGGCCGACATGTCACATCCATAGGGTGCGCCCGTGATACGCGCCGGACGGCCGAAAACCGAAGCCGCCGCATCGGCCATCGTAGTAACCAGCGGATGTTCCATGGGGGTTGCAGCAGAGCCAAAGCCCGAGGCGATGAGGCGGGCGTGGGGCGGATTCTGCTCCAGCCAGGTGTCACCGGCGCACGCCTCGGCAATCACCCGCTCAATCCGCGTTCTGGCCTGTTCTACGGTTTCGTCCAGCGTCACCCCGACGCGTATTTCCGCGGTGAGCCTGTCCATAACGCTGGACGACCAGTTGCCGCCGTTAATCAACCCGACATTGGTCGCATAAGGCAAGTGGAGCGCCCGCATCAGCGGGTGGTCTTCAGCGTCGTTGATACGCTTTTCATCCGCACGCAGGGCCTGATGAATCGCCAGATAATGATCCAGCGCGCTTTCGCCCAGGTGCCGACGACTGGCGTGGGCGGCCAGGCCCGTTATTTCCAGAAAGAACGACATGGCGCCGGCATGGGCGACAACCAGTTTCGGAGAGCCTTCGTCATCCAGGGTCGGCTCCGGCACCACTACTGCATCCGGCTTCCAGCCCCGGCGAATGGCGGCGAGCGTCCCCAACCCGCTGTCCTCTTCCGCAGGCACACCCACAAACACGACCCGACCGCCAAAGTCACGCGGCCCCATGGCGAAGGCCTGAAAGGCTTCCAGCGCCGAAACAACGCCCGATTTCATATCGCTGGCGCCACGCCCGTACACCGTGTCGCCATCCATGTACCCGGAGTAGGGATCACGCGTCCACTGGTTCGCGTCGCCGGGCGGTACAACGTCCAGGTGGCCGGTGAGCACTATGGTTGGTCCGGGCTTACGCCCGCGCACCACCCCAGCCACGACTGGCAGCCAGGCGCGTTCCACTTCATGGCCCGGGTAGTTGGGATCGGCGAGAATATCGGCGATCCCTTCGCTCCAATGGTCCACCTCCACCCCCAGCTCAACAAGCCACTTGGCAAGCCGTGCTATTACCGCATCTTCCTGCCCGGTCACCGACGGGATCCGGATCAGATCCACCAGCCGCCGTCGAACCCGGATGGCGTCAATATACTCACGATGGTCGGTCATATCTCGGTGTCATCTCTTGTTGTTTATTCTTGATCACTTAAAGGTGCTTGCGGGGAATCGAACGATCCCAGTCCTGTTCGTAGACCAGTTCGCCATCCTGGTAAGCCCTGAGTGTCGCCTCGATCCGAAACGCCCCGGCGTTGCAGCTCATTCGAGTCCAGGTCTCGGTATTCACACGCCAGTCGTCACGGAAGAAGCCCATGCGCCAGAAGGTCTCTGCCTGAGCTGAGTGCACGTCATCGCCCTCAATCCGGTAACATTCGTAACCGACCTTCTGGATGTCGGTGGCAGTGGGCCCGATCCGGAACACCCCTTCAGAGTCGTCGACTTCCAGCGTGTGCGCGTCGGCGTCGAAGTCATAGTGCCGTATCCAATTCGTGGCTTCGGGCTCAATTACGGTGGTCGCCACCGGAAGCGCGCCCTCGGGTGGCCCGAAAGCGGGAAGCGCATTGTCCGCCTCTTGCGGCGCACGCACCGGCAGCGCCAGGGAACTGATTTCAGACCAGATGGTGAGTGCCGGCGGTTCCGGCGAAGGCCAGATCAGGGGCCAGTAATTGGAACTCACGCTGACCCGAATGCGGTGCCCCGCTGGAAAATTCTGAGCGATCTCGTTGAGCTGGACCCGCACCCTGTAGGGTTGGCCGGGCACCAGGGCCTCGGGCTCGGCGTGGCTTTCCCGATGGCTCAGGTTCAGAACCCCGTAAGTTACCCGGGTCGACGCCCCATCCGGGGCCACGTCGCACAAGCGGACCGCCACCTGAGCCTGGGGCTGATCGCTGGCGAGCACCAGCTCCACTTCAGGCGCACCAAAGATTTCCAGCGCCTGCGGCAAAGGCTCGGTATCGAAGCTCAGCGAATCCCCATCGGCTTCGCGTTGATCACCCGGCATGTCCGGACCAGCGGAATAGGAGCACCATTTGCCCGCGCTCAAGCCCGTGCGTAACGGGGACTGGCACAGCAGCGCTTCGCTTTCGCCCGCCGCGTCACCCTCGAGCAGGCCCTTACTGCTCAGGCGCAAGCGCCGGGGCTCGATACCCGGGCTCGGCCACTCATCCTCGGCAATCCACCGGCCGGGACGCTCCTTGTAACGAGTTGCCGGTCGGACACTGTCCTGCATCCACACCCGGACCTGTGGCTCATCCATGATGTCCGTCGCCTCGTCCTTGAGCCAGTGATCCCACCAGCGAAGGGTGTCCTGGAGGAACCCGATGGCCGGACCGGGCTTGCCCAGATGGGGGTATTTGTGGCTCCACGGGCCTACGAGTGCCCGGCGCGGCACATCAAGATTCTGCATCAACCGGAAAACACTGTTGGAGTAGCCGTCGGCCCAACCGCTTACTGCATAGACCGGGCAACGGATGGCGCTGAAGTCCTCGCACACCGAGCCGTGGCGCCAGTAATCATCACGCGCCTGGTGGCTGGTCCAGGTTTCCAGCCAGAGCCCGCTGCCGCGCAGGCGTTCGAACCAGTCCTCGCGCCAACCATCGCCAAAGAGCCGCGGGTCCGGGGGGCAGCTGTTGTGAGCAAACATGACCCCCGCCCAGGAAGGATTATCCAGAAGCATGCAGCCGCCCATGTAATGGACGTCATCGGAATAGCGGTCATCGGTGGAACAGACTGTGAGTACCGCGTAGAGTTCCGGTGGTTGAAGTGCCGCGAGCTGGAGGCCATTAAATCCGCCCCAGGAGATTCCCATCACTCCAACCCGGCCGGTACACCAGGGCTGGGCAGCGATCCAGCTCAGGATGGCCAGACCGTCGTCCAGCTCCTGCTGCATATATTCGTCGGTGAGCACGCCCTCCGATTCGCCGCTGCCGCGAATATCCACCCGGACGCCGGCATAGCCGTGGCCCGCATAATAGGGATGGTTGACGGAATCCTCATAGGTGCGCATGTCGCCTTTGCGGTACGGAATGTATTCCAGGATGGCCGGCACCGGATGCGCCTCGGCGTCCTCGGGCAACCAGATGCGCGCCGCCAGGCGACAACCATCCGGCATGGGGATCCAGACATGTTCCAGCTCCCGCACTGCCCTGGGCCAATCGGTCCTTGTTTGCATTCACATCTCCTTGAATGATAACGCCAATGAGCAGAAAAGGGAGCGGACAGGTCTTTCCTGAACACGCTGTGAATACGTCCATGTACGCTCGCCTCCGCCATCCATGGCTCCGGACGGTTCAGGAAAGACCTGTCCGCTCCCTTTTCTGCTCATCACTAACCGCCGGAGCCATCTCTCAGGTCGAAATCAAGCCTCTCGACTATGGCCTCATGATGGCTCATCAATTGCTCGTGGGTATCGGCGCCCACATAGATCAGCGCCAGCACATAGCTGTAACTGTCCTGGTCGTGCAGCTCGGAGAGCCACATGCCGGGGTGAACGTCCAGCTCCACGTAGGTGCCCGGATAGTCACGGGCAATCGCTTCCAGTGTCTGCGCTGAAGGCACATCAGCTACCCAGGCGTCCTCATGCCGGCGCAGCCAGAACGCGGCGGCGCACTTGAAGCGCCCGCGCGCGGCCGGGAACTTCGGGTCGTGACCCAGGGCAAGCTCCACCGCAACCTGGTGGTTGGAGACGCCGTGGACCTTGTCGAACAGGTCGCTGTGGTGCTGGGCGATGCGGGTGTTGATTTCCAACAGGCTGATGGTGTCGCTGCTGCGCTCCCAGAAGAATTCGATGTTAAACGCGGAGCCATCGAAGCCGATGCGCTGCAGGGTTTTCCGGGCCACATCCTCCATTCGGTCCGTGACGGAGCTCGGCATCTGGGAGGGGTACTGATAGCGGGTGAAGGACGAGGAGTTGGCTTCACGCACCGAATCAACCACGCCGTGCACATGGACCTCGCTCTTGTACACGTAGCCTTCCAGAGTGCACATGTCGCCCGTGAGCAACGATTCGGCGAGACAGAAATGCCCGCCCACGGCCGCGATGTTTTCCGGCAGTTCCACGTACTCAAGGATCCTGTCGAACGGTTCGGCAATGCGGTGGATCTGCTCACGAATCTCGATGATGGCCCGGTGAAACGCCGCCTCGTCGTCGATGCGGAACCCGAGGTACGAGCCGGCCGATTTCACCGGCTTCAGCCAGAACGGATACTCAAGTTCGAGCTGGTTCTCAGGGGAGTCGAGAAAGGGATCCACAAGCTGGAATTCAGGGATGGCGTCGGGCACCACCGCCTGCTGTTCCAGCCGGCTCCAGTATTTGTGCTCACACTTGAGCATGGCGAGCAGATCCAGCCCCGGCAGCTCGAGACGCCCGGTGAGAATGGGCAGAATCGTGCTTACGGGGAAATCCATATAGCCCACCACGGCATCCGCAGGCGGCTCGGCCTCGCGCAGCTGTGCCTCGGCGCGGCTGAGCATGGAGTCAATGGGGAAATCGTCGGCGTATAGGATCTCGTCCGGCGTAAGCAGACCATGAAACCGGTAGCGGTCAGCGCCGGGAAGCGCCTCCAGCTTGGCCCGATTGAACTCGTTCATGCCGAGCACGTGAACCTGCTTGACGGTAGCGCTTGTCCGGGTCTCGGAACTCATGTCGGTTACAACCCTTAACCACGTGGGTAGAGGCAAGGCGCCCAGGAGTTCTGACTCACAATACTGTCACAAGGGCGTCGTCCGTGAATCTCGTATTTCTCCTCCCAGTGACTGTACTCGAAACGTGGCGGCAACGACAACATTCCCTGAGTGTCCGCCCTGACGGATGTTTCGCTGTCCTGCGCGGGTTCTGATAGGCTTCCAGAAGCGGTCCATACAGGGGTGTTTCACCGCCCCAACCAACGGAGATCCACGGTGACCCAATCGACGCGAACACTCGACATCGGAGTCCTTCTCGGTGACCCCCGTCTACCCTATCCGTACGCCATCGACAATCAGTTCGGCTACGAGGAAATCGAAGCGGTGCGCCAACTGCAGACCGCACTGGACGAGCTGAAGGGCTATCGTTTCACCTACTATGACGACCATGAACGCCTGATCGACGATCTGCGCCGGGACAAGCCGGATCTGGTACTCAATTTCTGTGATACGGGCTTTCGTAACGACTGGGATCTGGAACGCAACATTCCCGCCTTCCTGGAAATGCTGGGCATTCCCTATACCGGTGCCGACCCCATGGGCATCAGTCTCGGCACGGACAAGTCCATTGTCCGCGCGCTGGCGGTAAGTCTGGATATCCCCGTACCCAATGAAACCTTTGTGGATCTCACATCTGATCCGCTTACGCTGCCCACAGCCTATCCGTCACTGATTAAACCCAATGGCGGCGGCGGCAGTTTCGGCATTACGGAGGATTGCGTGGTCCATGACGTCGCCGAGGCGCAGACCTACCTGAAATGGCTGGCGGATCAGAACCTGTATCCGCCGGAAGCCATTTGCCAGGATTTTCTCACCGGCGACGAGTACACCGTGGGCATGATCGGCAACCCCGCCAGCGGCTTTACCGTGCTTCCGCCGTTGGTGATCGACTACAGCAGGCTGGATAAGAACCTGCCCCCCATTCTCACCCATAGCTCCAAGGCGGACCCGGAATCGCCCTACTGGGACAAGCTCGGTTTCCGGCAGGCGGAGCTGGATGATGTCACGCGGGGGCAAATGGTGGATGCCTGCGTCAAGCTGTTCAGGCGGCTGGGTTTCCGTGATTACTCGCGCATTGATTTTCGCTGCGGCGCCGATGGCGCGCCCCGGATGATCGACGCCAACACCAATCCCACCTGGTACTGGGACGGCAAGATGGCGATGATGTCCGGCTGGGCCGGCTACAGCTATGCAGACATGTTGCGCATGATCCTCGAGACAGCCATTGAGCGCAGCGGGCTGAACCGACACTGAATCAAAGCTGCTTTCAGTGGGCGCGGTTCAGCCTCCCTCATTTCTGGTGTACGTAAGCCCCCGGCGCGTCCTCCAGCGGTGCATAGCCCCGCTCCGGCGCGCCCATCGTTGGTGGCTTTACCTTGTTGCCAGAGCGATCATTCAGCCAGTGGAGCCATTCGGGCCACCAGGAACCTTCACTCGTTGACGCCTGGTCCAGGTAGTCGTCGGGATGGAGCAGCAGGTCTTCGGGGTATTGGGTGCTTACCCTGTAACGTCGGCGCGGGTGTCCGGGGGGGCTGATCACGCCGGCGTTATGGCCACCATTGGTCAGCAGGAAGGTCACCGGTGTGCGGGCAAAGCGGTGGATTTTGAAGACGGAACGCCAGGGGGCCACGTGGTCCTTTTCCGTGCCTACGACAAAGAACGGAGCGGAGACATCCGAAAGGTGGACGACGTCGTCTTCCACTTCAAAAACGCCGTCCGCAAACTCGTTATCCAGGTACAGTCGCTGCAGGTACTCACTGTGCATGCGGTGCGGCAGGCGGGTCGCGTCGGCGTTCCAGGCCATGAGGTCATTCAGGCGGTAGCGTTCTCCCTTGAGATACTGGCGAATCATGGTGGACCAGACCAGGTCCTGGGAACGCAGAATCTGGAAAGCTCCGGCCATCTGCTTGCCGTCGAGATACCCCTGCTCCCACATGATATCGTCCAGGTAGGCGACCTGACTGTAATCGATGAACAAGCCCAGCTCGCCGGGTTCAGAGAAATCCGACTGGGCAGCCATCAATGTAATGGTTGCCAATCGCTCATCCTTTTTGCGTGCCATGGCGGCGGCCGCCACCATCAACAGCGTTCCGCCCAGGCAGTATCCCACGCCATGGACGGGGCGCTCCGGAACGATGGTGTTGATCACCTCCAGCGCCGCCATGACCCCGAGGCGGCGGTAGTCATCCAGCTCCAGATGGCTGTCACGCTCATCCGGGTTTTTCCAGGATATGGCGAACACGGTGTACCCCTGCTCCACCAGGTAGCGGACCATTGAGTTCTCCGGGCTGAGATCCAGGATGTAGTACTTCATGATCCAGGCAGGGACGATCAGTATGGGCTCCGGATGCACCCGGGCTGTGGCCGGCTCGTACTGAATGAGTTCAATCAGCTGATTGCGGTAAACCACTTTCCCCGGTGTTACCGCAACACTCTCGCCGGGCACATAGCTCTCTGCACCGGGAGGTGGATCCCCACTGAGATGACGCTGAACATCCTCCCACCAATAGCCGGCACCGCGCACCAGGTTTTGTCCGCGCTCTTCAAGCGTCTGGCTCAGAACCTCGGGATTGGTCAGAAAAAAGTTGCTCGGGGATAACAGGTCCAATACCTGCCGACCGACAAAGTTCACCATTTCTTCATGATGGGGCGACACGCCGCGCACACCCGTAGTGGCGTTATGCCACCACTGCTGGCTAAGCAGAAAGGATTGATGGATGAGGTTGAAGGGCCACTGCTGCCACTCATCCGCCTCGAAACGACTGTCGTGCGCGAGGGGCTCTATGCAGAGGCTGTAATCACCTTCCCGGGGCTCGGCACAATAGCGAGCAAAACGACTGACCTTGCGGGCCAGTTTATTCGCAAGCTGCCCCTGCTTGCCGGGCTGACTGGCAAGATGAAGCGCCCAGTCGAGGTACGCCAGCTGCAGGGCAGCCGGCGAAAAGCCCATGGTGAGCTTCCCCATCGAGGCGCGCAGAAGTCGGTCCAGCGACGAGGGCCGATCCGGGGGATTGATATCTTCCTGAGGCACGGTTGTCCGCGGCATGATTGATTCCTGCTTGTCGATCGCTTGATTGACACACCAAGCCAACCCCGGAGTAAACCAGAATCAGACGGCTGCTTCACTGATCCAGATCAAGCCTGCATCAGATCAGCCGACGCGGAATGGACTCATCCCACTCCCGGGAGAGAAAGAGCTCGTCGCCTTCATGGGCAACGAGTGTCGCCTGCAGGCGGAAACACTCCGCATCCGCGCTCAACATAGTGACGCATTCGATTCTGGTAGACCAGCCGCCTCGTTCCAGCACGCAGGTCTGATCGATCCGCGCCTCGGCGCCGCTGGCATCGTATTCGTGAATGCGGTAGTACCTGCCCACGGAATAGCCCACGGTGAGATCGATATCCTCGATATACGCAAGAGAGGCGCCACCGAAATCCCCCCCTTCGTTGTAGACGCGATAAAGGGTTTCGTTGTTGATCAGATTCCGCTCCACCGTGCGTGTTAGTTCCCCCGGATACAGCGATTCCGGCTCCGCCTGCGGACCGCGCTCGGGCGCCTCGAAGGGACGCAGACACGCGTCCGCCGGGCGTTCGGGCCGAACAGGAAGATCCAGACTGCTCACGCCCGTGTAGAGCTTAAGGTGCACCGGCCGGGGCGCCGGCCAGATCATCGGCCAGTAACTGGTGGATACGGCCAGACGCACTGTGTGGCCGGCAGCAAACCGATAGGCTACGTCATTGAGCTGAACCCGGACCCTATAACGACGCCCCGGCTCCAGAGGCTCCGGCGCCTCGCGGCTGTGGCGCTGGCACAGATTGAGCATACCGTAACTCACGCGCGAAGAGGCGCCGTCCGGGGACACATCGTTCAGGCGCACGATCACATAAGCCACCGGCTGATCGACTTCCAGCTCCAGTTCCGCGACCGGTGCACCCAGAATCTCAAAGTCCTCCGCGACGGGATCGGTGTCGAAGGACAGCGACTTGCCGTCGTCCTCGCGCTGATCAATGGCCATCTCGCCTTCGGCGCCGAAGCCATACCAGTCCCCGCCCGCCAGACCTGTCGTTTCCGGCGAGCTGAGCCTCAGGCGGTCCTCGCTGTCGGGTTCACGGCTCAGCGCCAGAACATTCAGGTACCAACGCTCGTCCCGGATGCGCGGTGAGGGCCATTCCTCCTCTGCCACCCAGCGCCCTGGGCGGTACTCGTACAGTGGTGCCGGCGGCACATAGTCTTCCATCCACACGCGCATGGGCGGCTCGTCCATGATGCCGTTGTCGATACCCTTCAACCAGTAATCCCACCAGCGCAGCATTTCCTGGAAAAACCCGATAGCCGGACCCGGCAGCGCATTGTGGGGAAACGCATGGGACCAGGGCCCGACCAACGCCTTACGCGGTGCGCTGAGGTTTTCCATCATGCGCGGGATGGCGTTGGGATAGCCGTCCGCCCAGCCACCCACGGCATAGACGGCACACTCAATGGCGTCGAAGTCCTCGCAGACAGAACCGTGCTTCCAGTAATCGTCCCGGTGCGGATGCTCCAACCACACCGCTGGGTAGAGCACCTGGTTTTCCAGCCGGTGCCGCCACTGCTCGCGCCAGTCCGGTCCGTAAATAGCAGGATCCGGGGGGAAGGCGGCGGTGGCGAAAAAGATAGAGCCCCACGTCAGATTCTCATTCAACAGACAGCCGCCCATATAATGAGCATCGTCAGCATAGCGATCGTCCGTGGAGCAAATAGTGATAATGGCTTTCAGCGCTGGCGGGCGGTAAGCGGCCACCTGCAGGGCATTGAAGCCGCCCCAGGAAATACCGAACATCCCCACTTCGCCACTGCACCAGGGTTGCTCGGTAATCCAGTCCAGCACAGCCAGGCAGTCATCCTGCTCCTGTTGCGCGTATTCATCCTCGATCAGTCCATCGGAGTCGCCCGTCCCCCTTAGGTCGAGCCGGATCGAGGCATAGCCGTGGCCCGCCATGTAATGATGCAGCGGTTCGTCACGCAACCGGGTGAAATCACGCTTGCGGTAGGGCATGCATTCGAGGATCGCCGGCACCGGATGGGATTCGGCGTCTTCCGGCAGCCAGATACGGGCGGCGAGACGGCAGCCGTCCGGCATGGTGATCCAGGTGTTCTCGATTTCACGAACCGTTCGGGGAAAGGTGTCGATAACCTTCATAAGTCATTTCTCATCAGCAAGCGTCAAGTCCGGCTCCGGGCGAGCGTCTTTGGCGCTGATACAGGGACTTCATTCGCACGAGTATAACAAAACGATCAGCCAGCATGGCGCCGCCGCTGGGCCAAAAACCCCTTCAACACCCGAGCGGTCTCGCTCCTGCGGCGGGTTTGAACCAGGGTTTCAGGCGGCCCCTCGGCAACCACCCTGCCCCCGCTATCGCCGCCATCGGGCCCCATATCAATCAGCCAGTCCGCCTCGGCAATCACATCCAGATTGTGCTCAATCACGATCACGCTGTGGCCGGCATCCACAAGGCGGTGCAGCACCCGGATCAGGCGTTCCACATCCGCCATATGCAGCCCCACGGTGGGTTCGTCCAGAATATAGAGCGTATGCAGCTGTTGCTGGCGGCGGGTATCGGGCCGCGCCTTGGCCAGCTCGGTCACCAGCTTGAGGCGTTGCGCTTCGCCACCGGAGAGCGTCGGGCTGGGCTGGCCCAGGGTCAGGTAGCCCAGTCCGACGGCACGCATCAGTTCCAGGGCATGGTGGATCTTCGGGTGGGCGCGGAAGAAATCCACGCCTTCGTCCACGCTCATCCTCAGCACTTGCCCGATATGCTTGCCACCGTAGGTCACCGCCAGGGTTTCCGGCGTGAAACGGTCACCGCCGCAGAGTTCACAGGGCACGGAGACGTCCGGCAGGAAATTCATCTCGATGCGTTTCACGCCCTGCCCGTCACAGCCCGGACAACGACCCTCCTTGGTGTTGAAGGAAAAGCGCCCGGGTCCGTAACCCCGCAGGCGCGCTTCCTCGGTGCCGGCAAAGAGCTTGCGGATGTTGTCCCAGAAGCCCACGTAAGTGGCCGGACAGGAACGGGGTGTCTTGCCGATGGGCGTCTGGTCCACCTCCAACACCCGGTCCAGCGCCTTCCAGCCTTCCAGCCCCTGGCAGCCTTCCAACGCGGGTGCAGCCCCCTTGCCCTTGCGGGTGAGTCGCCGCAGGTTGTCGTGAAGCACACCCCGCACCAGCGAACTCTTACCCGATCCGGAAACGCCGGTCACGCAGACCAGTCGCTGCAACGGCACGGAGACGTTCACGTTCTGGAGGTTGTGAAGATCGGCGCCATGTACCTCGAGTTGCTGCTCGGGCGCGTCCGTGCGCCGATTTTCCAGCATGGGGTGCAGGATCGGATGCGCCAGGGACTGGCCGGTGGCGGATTCCGGGCACGCCATGAGGTCCTCCACACTGCCCTCGGCAACCACACGGCCGCCATTAACGCCGGCACCCGGCCCCAGGTCGATCACGTGTTCCGCGCGGCGGATGGTGTCCTCGTCGTGTTCCACCACCAGGATGGTATTCCCCTTGCCTTCCAGGCGGCCGAGGGTGTTGAGCAGCATCTCGTTGTCCCTGGGGTGCAGGCCAATGGTCGGTTCATCCAGGATGTAGCACACCCCCTGGAGGTTGGAGCCGAGCTGGGCCGCGATGCGGATGCGTTGGGCCTCGCCGCCGGAGAGCGTGGGCGCGGCCCGGTCCAGGCTCAGGTAGGACAGGCCCACCTGCTGCAGGAAATCCAGGCGGGCGCGGATCTCCGGGAGGATATCCCGGGCAATCTCGGCCTCGCGTCCCTTCAGGGCCAGCTTGCTGAAGCGTTTTTCCGCCTCTTTCACGGAGAGTTCCGTGTAGTCGGCAATGTTCCAATCCCGGAAATAGACCGACAGCGCCTCCGGCTTCAGACGCCGGCCATCGCAGCGGCGGCAGGTACGCAGCTCGCCTTCCTCATCGGGGTCCAGCCAGGCGGATTCCTCGCCGGTCTGTTCCTCGTCGAATCCGGCCAGCGCCAGGCCCGTACCAAAACAGCCCTGGCACCAGCCGTGCTTTGAATTATAGGAAAAGAGCCGGGGGTCCAGTTCCGGAAAGCTTCGCCCACACCCCGGGCAGGCCCGTTCCGTGGAGAAGATGGTTTCGTCCCGGGCCGTGACCAGTTTCAGGGTACCCTGGCCGAACGCCAGCGCCTGCTCGATCAACGCATCCAGTTCCGCTTCCGCGCCCGCCGTCACCTTCAGGCTGCCCACCGGCAGGTCGATATTGTGTTCCTGGTGCCGGGCCAATCGGGGCCAGTTGTCCGTGGGCAGATAGTCGCCGTCCACGCGCAGGGTCTCAAAACCCTTCTTGCCGGCCCACTGGGCCAGATCCGTGTAGTACCCCTTGCGCGCCACCACCATGGGGGCAAGCAGCGTGGCGTTGCGGTTTCGGGCCTCGCGCAGGATGCGCGCGCGTATGGCCTCCGGGGTCTGGGCGTCTATCGGAACATGGCACTCCGGGCAGTGCTGGGTACCCAGCTTCACGAACAGCAGCCGCAGGAAGTGGTAGACCTCGGTCATGGTGGCTACCGTGCTCTTGCGACCACCCCGGCTGGTCCGTTGCTCGATGGCGACCGTGGGCGGAATGCCGAAGACCGCGTCCACATCCGGCCGGGAGGCGGGCTGGACGAATTGGCGGGCGTAGGCGTTCAGGGACTCCAGGTAACGGCGCTGTCCTTCGTTGAAGACGATATCGAAGGCCACCGTGCTCTTGCCGGAACCGGACAGGCCTGTGAGCACGGACAGCTTGTTCCGCGGGATGCGGATGTCCACGTTCTTGAGGTTGTGTTCCCGGGCATGATGGATGGTAATGGCATCCGGCAGGCGCGGGCCGGTTGCCGGGGTCTCGGCCACCGCCGGCACTTCATTGGGCACCGGTTCCTCGACGTTCCTCCCCTGATACCCCCTGAGCGCCCTGCCTGTATGGCTCGATTGCTCGGCCATAACCGCGTCCGGTGTTCCAGCCGCGATCAGCTCCCCGCCTGCGTCACCGCCTTCTGGGCCAAGATCAATCAACCAGTCCGCCGCAGCCATCACATCGAGGTTGTGCTCGATCACAGCCAGCGAATGCCCCTGGTCCAGCAACCGGCGGAAGGCCCCGAGCAGCGTTGCCACGTCATCCATGTGCAGGCCGGTGGTGGGTTCGTCAAAAAGAAACAGCAGCCGTTCATCGCTGCCCCGGCGCCCGCTGGCCTTGGCAAGATGCCCGGCAAGTTTCAGACGCTGGGCCTCGCCGCCGGAGAGCGTCGGCACTGGCTGGCCCAGCCCCATATAACCAAGCCCAACGGCCTGCAGTGGTTCCAGCCCCCGCAGGACATTCGGGTAATCCGCAAAGAAGGTCACGGCCTGGTTCACGGACATCTCCAGCACCTCGGCAATGGACTTGGGCCCGCTGTCGTACCCGATGGACGGCGCCAGGGTGACTTCCAGAATCTGCGGCCGGTAACGCCGTCCGTCGCAATCCGGACAGCGCAGGTAGACGTCACTCAGGAACTGCATTTCCACGTGTTCGAAGCCGTTGCCACCACAGGTCGGGCAGCGGCCATTGCCGGCGTTGAAACTGAAGGTGCCCAGGGTATAACCGCGTGCCTTAGCCTCCGGCAGGGCCACAAAGACCTTGCGGATGGCATCAAAGGCGCCCACATAGCTTGCGGGGGTTGAGCGGGTGGTGCGGCCAATCGCGGACTGGTCGATGAGGATGGCGTCATCGATCCGTTCATGGCCCTCAATCGCGTCGTGCGCCCCCGGCACCTCGCCCGGATGACCCTTGATCTCGGCCAGCGCCCGGTAGAGAACGCCCTCCATAAGCGTGGACTTTCCCGAGCCACTCACGCCCGTCACCACCACCATCCGGTTCAGAGGCAGGTCCACATCGATATGCTTGAGGTTATGCTCCGAGGCGCCGCGAATGTGAATCCACTCGCCCGCCTTCGGGGCCTCTGCAACCCGGTCTGCGGCTGGCCCTTCCACAACACGGCGGCGCCCGGTGAGGTAATCGGCGGTCAGGGAGTTGTCGGCACGCATAAGCTCTGCAGGCGTGCCCTGGAAGACGATCTCTCCGCCCCGCTCGCCCGGACCGGGGCCGATATCAATGACCCGATCGGCCGCATGCATCACCTGGGGGTCATGCTCAACCACCAGCAGCGAGTTGCCCGCGTCGCGCAAGCGGTGCATCACACCAATAATTCGATCCATGTCCCTCGGATGCAGGCCGATACTCGGTTCATCCAGTACGAAAAGGGTATTCACCAGGGAGGTGCCGAGAGCCGTGGTCAGGTTGATGCGCTGCACCTCGCCCCCGGAGAGCGTGCGGGACTGGCGGTCCAGCGTCAGGTAGTCCAGGCCCACGGCCACCAGGTAGTCGAGGCGCGCACGAATAGCGTCCAGCAACAGGTCGGAGGCTTCATCCAGCGGCGCCGGGAGGTGCAGGTCCCGGAACAGGGCCTGGTTGCGCGCCAGGGACAGGCCCATCATGTCGGCAATGTTCAGCCCGGGCTGCGCCTGGAGCGTCTCATCGGAAAACCCGGCGCCCATGGGCTTGAAGCGCTGTTCCGGGGCCAGTACGGCATCCGCGTCTTCCTTGCTCCCCACCCGCCAGAGCAGGGACTCGGGCTTGAGCCGGGCCCCGTGGCAGACAGGGCACTGGTCATAGGAACGGTAGCGGGACAGCAGTACCCGGATGTGCATCTTGTAGGAGCGGGTTTCGAGGAAGTCGAAAAACCGCTGGACGCCATACCAGCCCCCTCGGTTCGAGTCCCAGCTCCAGTCGGCCTCACCTTCGATCACCCAGCGTCGATCGGACTCGTCCATATGCTCCCAGGAGATATCCGTGGGCACGTGGTTCCGCCGGGCATGACGGATCAAGTCCTGTTGGCACTCCTCGTAGCTCTCGGTCTGCCAGGGCTTGATCGCGCCCTCTTCCAGACTCTTGCGTTCATCCGGAATCACCAGCCGGTAATCAATCCCCATCACGCGCCCGAAACCACGGCACTCGTCGCAGGCACCCATGGGAGAATTGAAGGAAAAGCTGTTGGGAATGGGGTCGGTGTAATCCAGGTCGCAGTCCGGGCAATGCAGGCCCTTCGAGAACCGCCAGTGGGCCGTGGCTTCCCGGTTTTCATCCAGCGGAAAGACGCTGAGGCGCCCCTGCCCGGCGCGCAGTGCGCCCTCCACGGCTTCCGTAATGCGATCCCGGCGCTTCTCCTCCAGCCGGACCCGGTCCTGGGTCACCCGCAGGGTACTGTCATCGACCTGTTCCACACGGGTATAGCCCTGGCGCGCCAGCTCGGCCCGGACCTTGTCAGCAGCTACTTCCCCGCCAAGCGGAATATCAAAAGTGATCAACGACCTTGCCCCCTCGCCCCGGGACAGGAGGCTGTCAACGATGCTATCTTCACTGTCCCGGCGCACTTCTTTACCGCAGCCCTGGCAGAACAAACGGGCCGCACGGGCGAAAAGCAGCTTGAGGTGGTCGTTGAGCTCCGTCATGGTGCCAACGGTGGAGCGTGAATTGCGCACCGGGTTCGTCTGATCGATGGCAATGGCCGGAGGAATGCCTTCGATGGCATCAACGGCGGGCTTGTCCATGCGGTCCAGGAACTGCCGCGCGTAGGGCGAGAAGGTCTCGACGTAGCGACGCTGGCCCTCGGCATAGACGGTATCGAAGGCGAGCGAGGACTTGCCGGAGCCACTCGGCCCGGTGATGACGGTGAGCTCGCCCAGTGGCAGCTCCACGTCAAGGTTCTTGAGGTTGTTCTGGCGCGCGCCACGCACGCGGATCACGTCATTGGACATAGAGGCCGGATATAACTCCGAAACAGGGGTTCAACAGATCCCTCGACAGAGGGAGATCAAACGTAGAATGGTACGCCGGGCAAACGCAAGAAGATTCCAATGGCAGGACGTAAATGACCGCTAAAAACCCCGAGATTCGTTACTTTCTTTTCTTCGTGATGTTCTGGGTTGCCCTGCTTGGTGTGGCATCGATCTTCTTCGGATCATGGCAGTCCCATCAGCAAAACCCCAACCAGGACCTGGTCAGCCACAAGAGCAGCGGTGTCATTGAGATTGAACTTGAGGCAAACCGGCAGGGGCATTATGTCGCCAACGGGCAGATTAACAATAAAGCAGTGACCTTCTTTCTGGATACCGGGGCCACCAGCGTCTCGGTTCCGGAATCCATTGCCATGCAGGCGGGGTTGGAAAAGGAATACCGCGCACGCTCCCAGACTGCGGCCGGGACCGTCGACGTCTGGGGAACCACCATCGAGACGCTGAAGCTTGGCGAAATCACCCTCCACAACGTATCGGCCACCATCAACCCGGCCACGGATATGGATGTGGTCCTGTTGGGAATGAGCGCCCTGGGTCAGGTGGACTTTTCCCAGCGCTCCGGCACCCTGACCCTGAGCACGCGCGTCAATTAGGGACCACAACCGGTCCAGCCTGCATGCCAGAGCGTATCTATAGGGTCGATTTCAGAAAATAAGGCGAATGCTATGGATACCCTCTTCTACGATGGGCAATGTCCGTTATGTCGGCGGGAAATGGACCATCTACGCAAGCACGCGGATAAAAACCTGACCCTTGTGGACATCCACGAATTGGAGAACCCTGATAGCTGGCCCGGTGTTACAAGAGAGCTTCTTCTGAGGCGACTGCACCTGTTGCGTGAATCGGGCAGCTTCGAGACGGGTCTTGATGCAACGGTCAGGAGCTGGGGGCATACGCGGATTGGCTGGCTTTTCAGGCCGCTTGTGTGGCCGGGGATCAGACGCATCGTTGCAAAGCTGTATCAACGTTGGGCGGACCGGCGGTATTGCAACCGTTATGCCTGTGATATCCCCCAGGTTGATCGCACTTTCAATCTACGCCAATAATCCCCACATTGAGTATGAAAACCCAGCCATCCAAGCGACAGGAGCGTACACCATGGACACCATTCGCTTCGCCGACACCGATATTCAAGTAACGCCCGTAGGCCTGGGCACCTGGGCGATCGGTGGCTGGATGTGGGGCGGCACTGATGAAAAGCAATCCATTGATACCATTCATGCCGCCATTGAAAAGGGCATCAAGCTGATCGATACCGCACCGGTCTACGGCTTCGGCCGTTCCGAGGAAATCGTGGGTAAAGCGTTAGCCGACGGACGGCGGGACAAGGTGGCGCTGGCTACCAAGGTGGCGCTCAACTGGAACAACGAACACAACAAGGTCTGGCGGGAAGCCACAGCTGCACGCATCGAAAAGGAGGTGGAAGATTCCCTGCGCCGGCTGCAAACGGATTACATCGACATCTACCAGATCCACTGGCCGGACCCCGTCACCCCCATGGAGGAAACTGCCAGGGCCATGGAGCGCCTGTACCGCAGCGGTAAAATCCGCGCCATCGGCGTATCCAACTTCAGCCCGGACCAGATGGACGCCTTCCGCGAGGTGGCGCCACTGCACAGCGTCCAGCCACCCTACAACCTCTTCGAGCGCGGCATTGAGGAGGATGTGCTGCCGTACTGCCGGAACAAGGGGGTCGCCACGATCACTTATGGTGGCCTGTGCCGTGGTCTGCTGAGCGGCAAAATGAGCCGGGACAGGGAATTCCCCGGGGACGACCTGCGCAATAACGACCCCAAGTTCCAGGGTGAACGGTTTCAGCAATACCTGAACGCCGTGGATGCGTTGGAGAACTTCGCCCGCGAGCGCTACGGCCATTCGGTACTGGAGCTGGCACTGCGCTGGCTGATCGACCAGGATGTCGTCACCACGGCGCTTTGGGGTGCACGACGTCCGGAACAGCTGGATCCCATTACCAACATCCAGGGCTGGCACCTGGATAATGAAGCGTATGGCGAAATCGACAATATCCTTAAGCGCGAGATTACGGATCCGGTAGGTCCGGAATTCATGGCGCCGCCGGCCCGGGCTTGAGACGACTTATGATCAACTGAAAAGGGGGGAGATATGGTCGGCGTGGCAGGATTCGAACCTGCGACCCCTTCCTCCCGAAGGAAGTGCGCTACCAAACTGCGCCACACGCCGTAACTGGGTATGTTCTGGAACGCGGATTCTACACCAAAGCGGTTCGTGCACCAAGCCTAAACCGTTTCGGCTCCAGTCCCGAAAAAGCGAGCGAATTATCAGGATCGCGGCCCGTCCCTGTCAAGCAGATCCAGACGGAAATGCAGGCCGTATTGGTGTCCGTTAGAATAGAAGCCTTCAGAACGATTCCGAGGAATGAATGCCACTGCCGCCCTTCCCTTTTGATAACAGCTACGCACGACTTTCCGATGCATTTTTCCAGTACGCTGAGCCAACGCCGGTCCGCACGCCCAACCTGATCCGTTTCAATGAACCACTGGCTGAAGAACTTGGGTTGGATACGACAGACACGGATGAAGCGGAACTTGCGGTTCTGTTCTCCGGCAATCAGCTCCCGGAGGGTGCGGAGCCCATAGCCCTGGCCTACGCGGGCCATCAGTTTGGAAACTTTGTTCCCCAGCTCGGAGACGGGCGCGCCATACTGCTCGGCGAAGTGATTGATGGGCATCACAAGCGCCGCGACATCCAACTCAAGGGTGCCGGCCGCACGCCATTCTCCCGCGGAGGCGACGGGCGTGCGCCGCTCGGTCCTGTCGTGCGCGAATACCTGGTCAGTGAGGCCATGCACGCACTGGGCGTGCCCACCTCGCGAGCCCTTGCGGCCGTATGGACGGGAGAGCCCGTGCTCAGGAATCGTCCGGAGCCGGGCGCGATACTGACACGGGTGGCGGCCAGCCATATCCGCGTCGGTACCTTCCAGTTTTTTGCGGCGCGCCAGATGACGGAAAATGTCCAGAAACTGGCGGATTACGCGATTTCCCGCCACTATCCATCGGCGATGTTCACTGATGCCCCCTACCTGGAACTGCTCCGCGTTGTGGTTCATAAGCAGGCAGAACTGATCGCGCAATGGATGAGCCTGGGCTTTATACACGGCGTTCTGAACACGGATAACGTGGCCATTTCCGCGGAAACCCTCGACTACGGCCCCTGCGCCTTCATGGATACCTATCACCCGGATACGGTATTCAGCTCCATCGACACGATGGGCCGTTATGCGTACGGCAACCAGCCGGACATTACCTACTGGAACCTGGCACGTCTTGCGGAGTCGCTCCTTCCGCTGATTGACGATAACAAGCCCCGGGCTGTGGAACAGGCAAAAGCCGTGCTCGCGGAATTCAGCGAGCACTATGACGCCGAGTGGCTTCGACGCATGGGCGCCAAGATTGGACTGGAAAGGCCTGAGCAAACGGACCGGGAACTGATTCAGGATCTGCTTGCCCTGATGGCCTCCAACCAGGTCGACTTTACCGTCTTTTTCCGGGAACTGGCCCATCTGGCCGCCAGCCCTGACGGTGACTCGCGGATAGTCGCTTTGCTCTCGGCACCAGAGGACTGGGAAAGCTGGTCCCAGCGCTGGTTGACAAGGCTCGATCAGGACAAGGCGACACCCGATGAACGCAGCGCCCGAATGCTGCAGACCAACCCCGCCATCATCCCGCGCAACCACCTGGTCGAGCGAGCCATCCGGCAGATGGAAGCGGGCGACTCATCCCTTTTTCATGACCTTGTGGAGCAGCTCAAGGATCCGTTCACCACGGATCGGGACGACTCACCCTATACTCGCCCCCCCATAGAGAACGAGAAGGTACAGCGTACGTTCTGCGGCACCTGATGCCGCAAATACACTGAATCTGGTTTGACACCTACCCTTCAGTCCACTTCCCTCTAATCCTCAGCCCCCTTTTCCTGTTGGATCTCCAGCGGTTGGGTCCTCAACAGTTCCTCCAGCCTTTCGTGTTCGTCGATGCGCTGCAGCACACTCTTTCGAACCGGTTCCGGCATCTTTTCCGGATCAATCCGAAGCTCGGAGGGAAACTCTGGAGCTGCCTCTTTCTTTTCTTCCTCTTCACCGCTCTGCGTGGCTGACGCCGAATCCTCGCCCGCAATGGTATAACCCCACACCATTGCCAATAGGGTGGCAGGCACGAAAATATAGAGCCACTTGACACTCATTACACACCTCTATTGACCACGTTCGCGTTGAGGCCGTTGTCCTGCGGTACGCCCCCTATTTTCATAGCTCGTTCAAGTTCTGCGGTGCTACTATGAAATTTATAATGAATGAGCTTCATCAAACAACCACTCGTAGACTCTGCATCTGTCAGCTTTCATATCAACATCATCTTCACGACCTAACGCAAGGAGCGCGACGTCATGAACCGCCAAAGGCTCTGCACCCGCTGCTGTGTTTGGTCATTCTGCCTGATATGGGCGGCTGCCTTCTGCTTTGCCCCCATGCCGGCACAGGCTGAACCCAATAACGAAGGAAGTGGTGAAGAGACGAGCGAGGAAGACGTCGAGACGGCCACCGAAGAGAAAGAAGAGGAACCCGAAGAAGCAAAGCCTGCTGTCCAGCCCGAACTGGAAGCAACTACCAGAAAACCAGAGCAAATGCAGCTTCCTGACAGCGAAACGGCGGATATCCGCCAACAGATTCAGGCCCTGAGAACCTCTCTTAACCAACGGCAGATTGCGGTTGAATCCACACGCAAACGCCTCGCCTACGCGGAATCACTTCTCAATCGACTTCAGGACGAATACAACAGCTTTGAGCTTCGCCTGGAAAAAGCCGGCCTCAATCTGACCGGCGACTACGCGAGCCTCCTTGAGCAACGGCTTGAGCGGCTTCAGCGGCAAGGTATTGCGGAGGACCTGATTGATGATATTGAAAACCAGTTATCGACAGCGCGCGAAGAGCAGCTTCGACTGGAAGAGTTTGAAGCCATCATCGATCCTGGTGATGATGCCCGCGGCCAGCTGAGGAGCCAGAGGGCCAGCATCATCCGCCAACTCCACAAGGCGGTCACGGAACACATTCGGGCTCTGAACGATTATTACCGGACGGTATCGGCCCTGCAGGAGCAAGTGGAGGCCTATCAGGTTCTGCTGCAGCAGCGACTCTTCTGGCTGCCCAGTGCGCCGGCTGTAGGAGTGGAAACCTTAACGCAACTGGTTGGGGCTGCCGCCTGGTTTACCGAACAGTTGCGTCTTGATCCGCTGAACGACGCGATAGACGAATCGTTTCAGGAGCGTGGGGGAGCCATAACCTTTCTCATAGCTCTTCTGGCACTACTGCTCATCAAGCGACAGGCCATCAAACGCAACCTCAGGGCCAACAGCCAGTATGTTGGAAACGTTGGCCAAGATCGCATTACGTTTACGGTTTATGCGTTCGCCAATAGTGTCTTGCTGGCGCTGCCCGGCGTGCTGGTATTCGCTATCGGGGCGCTTCTGCTGATGGAGGGCAACGACTTTTTCTCCGCTCTGTCCAGGGGCCTGGCCACTGCAGCGCTTATCGCCCTCCTGATGGCATTTTTTCACAATGTGGCCCGCCAGGGCGGATTGGGAGAAATGCATTTCCACTGGCATAGCGACTCGCTGCGCGCCCTTCGCCGGGAACTTCCGTTTCTTCTGGCCGTTATCATCCCAATCACCGTGATCCTGCCGACTACCGCAACACCCGGCGGATCCGAATTTGGGGACAGTCTCGGGCGCTTTCTCTTCGCCGCCGTATCCATCGCGATGTCGACCTTCGCGCATCGCATCATGAGGGCGATTCGGGCCGACCGACCACAGAACAAACGTCTGTTGACCCTGCACGTACTGGCAGTTGCGACGCCCCTGGTACTGGTGGTGGCATCGTTACTCGGCTATCACTACACGGCCCTGGTACTGGAGCGAAACCTGTTCATCAGCATCTGCTGGTTAGCATTCAACGTCATGCTCTTCTACATCGGGCTACGGGCGCTTTCAGTCCGTGAACGTCGCCTCACCCTGGAGCGGCTGCGGGAACACCGCGACGCGCAACGCCAGCTCGCCGAAACCAGGGAAGCCGCAGAACCCTCGGGCGAAGGGGTACCGCAGGCGCTGGACATGCCGGAAATGAACCTCAGCGACATCAGTCAGCAGAGTACCGCGCTCCTGCGCATCCTGATTTCCGTGCTTGTCATTACCGGCCTCTGGCTGCTCTGGGCCGGCCTGATTCCGGCTCTGCAGCTGTTGGACAACATCACGCTCTGGACTATCGCCACCGACCTGGAAGGCGGCGACCCGCTGCCCATCACCCTTGGTGACCTGCTTCTGGCGCTGTTCGTTGGCATTGGTACAGTGCTCGCCGTCAAAAACCTGCCAGGCACCCTGGAAGTCATGGTGCTCAGCCGGATGAAGCTTGAGCCCGGTACCGGCTATGCCATTACCACTCTCACCACCTATACCCTGGTGTTCGTCGGCATCGTCGTTTTCCTTGGAGTGATCGGGGTGCAGTGGTCCAAACTGCAGTGGCTGGTGGCCGCACTCGGGGTGGGTCTGGGCTTTGGCCTGCAGGAGATTGTCGCCAACTTTGTGTCCGGCATCATCCTGCTGTTCGAACGCCCCATTCGCGTCGGAGACACGGTTACCATTGACGGCATTACGGGGACGGTCTCACGTATCCGTATTCGTGCAACCACTCTGGTTGACTGGGACCGCAAAGAGCAGATCATTCCCAACAAGACCTTCGTGACCGAGGATCTGACCAACTGGACACTGTCTGACTCGATCACGCGCGTCATACTGCCCGTCGGCGTTGCCTACGGCTCCGATGTGGACCAGGTACAGGAACTGCTTACGGAGGTGGCTCATAACAACGAACGGATCGTGGATGATCCGGCGCCAGCGGTGTTCTGCATCGGTCTGGGAGAGAGCCGCATTGATTTCGAACTGCGGGTGTTTGTGAGGGATCCCCTGGACATTATGTCCCTGATCCACGAGATCAACGCCGCCATTACTCACACCCTGCATGAAGCAGGCATCGAGATTCCCTACCCTCAGCGGGATATTCACGTTCGGTCAATGATGGATACATGAACTGCGACGGGTAGGTAATTTTAAAATCAATACGTTAAATGGCAGTGGTCAAGTAATCTTGGACAATGGCCGTGGCCGCCGTGAACCACTTATCCATCACGCCCATGTTGTCGAGGCTTTCAGATTTTATCGGGCATCGTCTCAGTCAGGCAGCTCGCCTTCCGTGCCCGAACTGTGGCGAAGTTCAGAAGGCCCGCGCTCGAAAACAACTTCCCGGCTCGCGTCCTTGCCGGCTGCTTTCACCTCATACATCAGCTTGTCCGCAGCCTTGAGCGCATCCTCGGGGTTGCCAGGGGGTGTGCGGAACGTCACCACGCCGCAGGAAATGGTCACGGGCCACCCGCTATCGTGCATGCTCTGTTTCATCTCGTGGAGCAGGTCTGTGATGGGTGATTGCATGGTTGTCGTATCCGTCTCCGGAAGCAATATGGCAAATTCGTCACCCCCGATGCGAGCAACGACATCCGTCTTGCGCAGTCTGCTTTGAGCCACCTTAACGATTTGTTGGAGCACCTTATCCCCTTGCGCATGGCCATAGCGGTCGTTGACGTCTTTGAAGTTATCAAGGTCAAAGTACGCAATTGTAAATACCCGCGCATGCCGACTGGATCGCTCGATCTCGTAAAGCAGCTCGTTGCGGAAATGGCGCCGATTGCCAGCCCCGGTCACTGAATCAGTGCTCGACAGCGCCTTTTCCTGACCCAGCGCCTCATGAAGATCGTTCTGCTGGCGTTGCTCCCGGGACATATCCCGGCACATAGCCACTACATAACGCCCATCCAGCAGATCCACCTGATTGAGCATAATGGCGACGGAGATCCAGGTTCTGTCCTGCCTCAGCGCTGCCAATCGGTCCCTGTTGTCCAGAGGGCGGGTTACCGGGTCGTCCCAATAACGCTGCATGTGCTGGTCGTGGGCCTGGCGTGACAGCTCTGGAATTACTTCCTCGATGTTTTGCGCCCAAAGCACATTCGCTGAGCCACCGAAAAGCGCCACCGCCATCTCATTGCCCCAGACAATGCCACCCTCATCGTCGGCCAGCAGGGCCGCATCGGGTATGGTTTTGAGGAACTCACAGTACATCTCAAGCGTTGCGCTTATTTGTTGACTCATGCCTGTCCTTCAAGGCGCCGTCTTATTTCGAAATCGGGTCGGATTGCTGTGTTCACTGAGCAAATGATGGCCCAGATCAATCAGGGTGACGTGGACGTTCATACGAGTGATACCTGCCCACGGTGATCACGATTTATCCTGTTGCGCAAACCTCTGTTAAAGAGTGAGTAGTTGGCGCCATTGAGATTCCGGCAAAGGCCGGTTGTAGTAAAAGCCCTGGCCTAATGTGCACCCCAGCTCTTTTAAGACGTCGGCATAATGGGCTGATTCCACCCCTTCGGCGACAATCTGGGCACCAATCGCCTCCGCAATCGCATCAACGGCTTTAACGATGGCTTGGCCATAAGCACCGTCATCCAGCTGCCAGACGAAACTCTTATCAATCTTGATTTCGTCGAAAGGGTAGTCTTTCAAGTGACCCAGCGAGGAATAACCCGTTCCGAAGTCATCCAGTGACAGTTTCACGCCCATGGCGCTGAGCGTGTGAAGGTCCGCCTTTAAAACGTCACTGTGCTCCTCAAAGACGCTTTCGGTGATCTCCAGGGTGAGCTGGTGCGGGTCAATCCCGAAGTCCGTCAACGCTTTCTGGACAATCTCCGGCACGCTGCCAAGCTGGAACTGGACCAGCGACACATTCACCGACACCGGCCTGACGTCGAGTCCGGCGTCTTGCCAGGCCCTGAGATCGCTGCATGCCTGACGCAGGACCCACTCCCCGATAGGCCCGATCAGCTGGCTTTGCTCAGCCAGTGGAATAAACTCGCACGGTGGTATGAAGCCCCTGTCGCCGTGGCGCCATCGCAGCAACCCTTCCGCAGCCACGACGTCACCGCTGGCCAGGTTTATTTGCGGCTGGTAATAGAGCATCAACTCATCCCGCTCAAGCGCCTGACGCAGATCGCGGGTTGTGGCAACGATTGCACGGGTTCGACGCTCCAGGGCCCTGGTGTACTGCGTCCAAGTGACGGAAAGCGTCTGCTGGCTTTGGCGTTGTGCCAGCTCGGCGTCATTAATTAACGCTTGGACGTCGCGCACCACTGTTCCGATACGCACGTAACCGAACGCCGCGCTGATAAAGAGCATAAAGCCATGAACCTCGAATGGTGCGTCGAAAACCGCCTCCAGGCGCCGGCGCCAGAACGCCGGCGTATTCAGTCTGTCAACGGCCGCGAGAACGAGAAACTCACCACCACCCGGGCGGGCTATCAGGTTCGACTCGCCCACCTCTGCGGCCAGACGCCGCGCCGCTTCCTGCAACACCTGATCACCGATCTCGTTACCCTGTGCGTTATTGATTTCCCGGAGCCCGGCAATATCCATCGACACGATCAGGCTGGCCGGGTGCAGAGTTCCGTCGGCACGAAGCTCGTCCAACTTCCAGGCAAACCCTTCACGCGAGAGAAGACCGGTCATGCGGTCCTCATAGGCAGCCCGTTCGACCGCTTGGCGGGCGTTGTTGAGCTCCGTGGTATCACTGATCGCGGCGACCACTCGCAACTGATGATCATCACCAAACCAACTCAGGCCGATTTCGGCATCAAACTCGGTGCCATCCTGTCGAACGCCCCTGACTTGGCGATCGACTCCCATTTGCCGGATTGACGGCGTGGCAGAGTAGGCGGAGCGCAACTGCTCATGCTTATGTCTTGAGGACTCGGGGACAAGTACTTCAACCGCCATGCCCGTCAGCGTGTCCACCGAATAACCGAACAGCCGGCTGGCCTGGGCGTTAGCGAGCGTGATCGTGCCGTCTCGATCAACCACCAGCATACCGGTTGGGGCTGCCTGGACGATCCGCTCCAGATCCCGTTCGGCATGCTTGAGCGCGGTTATCTCCTGCGAGACCCCAAACCATTCCAGCAGATGACCGTCATCGTCACGTACAGGCGTGATCTGGTCCCGGAACCAACGTGGCGATTCGCTCCAGGCAGGAAGCTGGTAGACCACCTCAAAAGGTTCGAGGGTCTGCAACGCCTGAACCCAGCGATAGTGGAACGTGGTCGCTGTCTCTGGCCTCAAAGCGCTTCTTATGGTGGCCGGATCCGGGGGTTCATTCGATGGGGGTAGTCCTGCAAGCACCAGCCAGACCGGGTCCACGCTCTGAAGCTCACCGTCCGCGTTCATGTGCCAGATGTAGCTTGCGCCACTGTCGATCAGACTCTCATAGCGGCGCTTTTGCAGATCCAGCGATTCAAGCGCAGACTGTTCCTTAGTGACATCGTCCTGGATGCCAATAATATGAGAGATGGTGCCATCGCTGGCACGAATGTGCCGCAGTCGGAACCTGTTCTCAAAAGCCTCGCCGTTTTTGCGAATATTGGTCAGTACCGTCGTGCAGTCCACCCCTCGGACCAGGGCATTACGAATGGTTTGAATACCGGGCTGATCGCGCAAATGACCCTGAAGAAAACGGCAATTGCGGCCCAGGGTTTCGGCCCGTGTGTAGCCTGTCATGCGCGTAAAAGCGTCGTTGACATAGATCAGAGGACTGTCTTCAAGGTTGGGGTTGGCGACCGTCACGCCGCATTCCACCTCCGCAAGCGCCGCCGCCAGAAACGGTGCCTGTCTGAGCAGCGCCAACTGACTGGCTGTCTCGGTGGTGAGTGCGTTTACAAGCGCCACGGCGCGCTCAAGATCAACCGAATGGCGGGTTGCAAAAACGACCACAGTGGCCGGCTCGTCCACATGGATGCTTAAAGGCTCGATGCCAATGGCAACCGCTTGGTCCATCGTGCCATCGCGCGGGGGATCTTCAGTGCTGGGCAGACCATCCACCAGTGCCTTCTGGACAGCGGGGAGTTGAACCAGACGCTGGCCCAATTGCTGGTCGCCAACGCAGTGCACGGGCAAATCCCGGTCTTCGACGATCATTGCCGCACAGACAACATCGAACACCTCAAAAACCGCCTCAGCAAGATCGCTGAGCAGCGTGCTCGATTTTTGTGCCATCGTCATCCATCACCCCATAAAACGGTTACATGAAGGGCGTTCACCAGCAGGAAATCTTTCCCCTTTACAGCTTGAACTGTCGCACCACCCCTTCAAGCTGGTGCACCATGCCCACAAGGGTCTCGCTGTTGTTATGAGTACTTTCCGAAATGCCTGCACTTGACCCGATGACTCATATCCGCAGCCGTGCTGGATTGCTCCTCTGCCGCCGTTGCAATCTGGTTGGTGGACTCACTCCCCCGGTGCGCCAGCCTGAAATCCAACCTGCTCCCCTTCCTTGTAGATCGGGGAGACATAACCACTCACCCAGTAATAGTCGCCGTTCTTACACCGGTTTTTGACCAACCCCATCCAGGGTTTACCCGATTTCAGGGTCTCCCAGAAATTGTTCAGTATGCGCTCGTGCATGATTTTTGCTCAGGAAATGTAATCCCATTATGGATTTCCAATAGTGCGGGAACTCGTCGAGGTTGATCTGAGTGGTGCAGACTGAAATGCTAACCTAATAGACCTATTATTGTCTGGTAGGGATCACGAACCCTGGCAATTACGACCTGTCCGCTGTGTACGTAGCGCTGTAGAAGGATTACAGGATGAGAGATCAGCAGCGATCTGGTGAATACGACACGGAGCGTCACTGCCCTGCCTGCGGCCACCAGCTTCCACCGCTCGATGCACGAGCGCCATGCTTGTGTCCAAAGTGCGGATGCCACTGTTGCGAAGGTACCGTCTGATCTGCCCAGCCCCCTACCTATGCCTCAGTGCTGCTCACAGGCGGAATGTCACGTAAGCGGATTGCGAGACAGATTGGGCATTCATCAACAAGAACGCTTGAAACGCGCTATGCGGATTGGATTACCGAGGATACTTCAAATGGCGGTGGGCCAGGCCGCCAAGAATGCCCGCAAGTAACTGAATTTACTAACTTTTTATTACTCAATCCGCTGTAACTCCCTGCCCTGCCTCAAATACTTGTAACATCCCTGTACATCGTTTAACATCCAATGATAATACTTATGGTACGTTTATTGGAGCGTTTGATATGCCAAAGAAAGCCAAAGAATTGAGCGCCAGAGAATTAGACCGGCTGACCTGTGCCATAGGCAAGGACGGGAAACCGTACAATACTTTCCACCCGGTTGGTCGAGTTTCTGGGCTTCTTTTGCAGGTAGCACCCACGGGCGCAAAGTCGTGGATTTTGCGAACAGTCGTTGGCGTAATGATTGACGACAACGGCCAGATCAAACTGGACAAGAAAGGAAACAAAGTTCCCAAGCGCAGCGCCATAGGTTTGGGTGGTTATCCTGATGTGTCGTTGAAAGATGCCCGCCTCAAGGCTCAGGAGGCAAAAGAAAAGATAGCCAAGGGCATCAACCCAGTAGAAGAACGCAAGGCCGCCAGGCGCTCCCTGATCGCCGCTCAGCTCAGCACAATGACCTTTGCTGATGCAATGCGCGACTATATCAAGATGAAATCCAAAGAGTTCAAGAACCCGCGCCAGGAACAGCAATGGACAAACAGCCTGGCCAGCTACGCTCTGCCCCACATTGGCAAAGTTCCAGTGCGTGATATTGAGCTACCCCATATCAAGGCTGTTCTTGACCCGATATGGGAAACGAAAACCGAAACGGCAAACCGTGTTCGCGCCCGTATGGAAAACATACTTGGCTGGTGTGCTGTGCATGGCTACCGATCAGCGGAAAACCCCGCTAAGTGGCAAGGCTACTTAGATGAGGTTTACCCGTCACCGGAAAAGATCAAAAAGAAAGGCCACCATGCCGCCCTGTCTGTGGATGCCCTGCCCGCGTTCTTTACGGATCTACAAAAGCGCACCGGCACCGCAGCCCGCGCTATGGAATTTATGATTCTGACCGCCAGCCGCACTAACGAGGTTGTTGGTGATAAGCGTACCGGCAAAGCCGGTATCACTTGGCAAGAAATCGACTTTAAAAAGAAAGAGTGGACGGTGCCAGCCGACCGGATGAAATCAGGCAAGGCTCACAAAGTACCTTTAACTGATGCCGCTATGGGACTAATAAACAGCATGGAGCCTGGCGCACCTGATGCCCTGCTATTTGCAGGCCCGAAGGGGGATATACCGTCCAATAACTTTCTGTCTGCACTACTGAAACGGATGGATCAGCCCGTAACCGCCCACGGCTTCCGTTCCACGTTCAAAGACTGGGCTAGAGAGCATACGGCATACGCTGACGAAGTTTCGGAACTAGCCCTTGCCCACGTCAACAGTGACGCCACACGCGCCGCCTACGCCCGCTCAGAGCTACTAGACAAGCGCCGCCAACTGATGGGCGACTGGGAGCAATACTGCTATCACGGCAAGGCTCAGGACGCAGCCAAAGTGGTTCAAATTGGAGTGGCGCGATAATGGCCAAAGTCGAAGCAACAGAAAAGCTGGAACGTATGACAGCCGCTTATCTAACCAAGCTAGGTAGGGCAACGCCAGATCAACAGCGCCTCGCTTATGAGTGGTTTTGTGAGCGAATAGAAACCGTGCGGGAAGCGAATAAAAGGCCGGTGTCCCGTCAAAGCGAGGACGAGCGCAATCTAATCATTGCCGCATGCTTGGAGTATTGCCAACAGAACAATATCGAGATGAGTCAAAAACAGGCTTGCCGAGAGATTGCGGCAGACTTAGGTGCAAACGAAGAAACAGTTATTGCCAGCTTCAGCAAGTGGAAAAATGGCAAAACCGATCAGGAAAAGGAGCGCCAAAGCCAGCGGCTTAACACCCGCTTACTGGATACCGTCGGGGAGCTTATAAAGGCAAGAAACGAGAAAAATTAGACGAAGGTAGGGGTGGGGAATGAATGATTACCCCATCTCTTAATCATCGCCGATGTGTAGAAAATGTTGTGTGTCATCCAGTAACTTGAAGGCACACCACAATGAAAACCGTCAAAAGCACTAGCAAGACAGCGCAGCCCGAAAACAGCGGGTACGTTTCAGACAAATACCTATCTAATCGGTTCGAAGTTTCCCGCGCTACCTGGTGGCGCTGGGTACGCGAAGGTTATGCCCCGAAGCCCTACCGCTTTACTAGCCAATGCACACGTTGGAAATTATCCGAAGTGATGGACTGGGAAGCCAGTCGTGAGGTGTCGGCATGAAGCGCACCCCAGGCACGTTCTATAACCATTCCACCAAGTGCGAATACATCGCCCTCAGCCGTGTGGCTGATGTGGTGGGTGTACCGGCTTACATCATCACCAACGCTATCAGCAACGGCTCACTGCCCATTCAGGAGATCAGTGGGTGTAAGTGTGTGGCTGTGGCTGACCTGTTCAGGTTTCAGGATGAGGGGGGCGAATAATGGACGATCTGAAACGAGAAACCCCCGAAGCTGGGCAGGCAAACGAGAGCGCAAAGGATACAACTCAGGGTAATTGTAACACCGTTGGTCAGAAAGTAACCAATATTACACGCTTAACCGTCATCACGGCAACCAAACCCAAACGGATTACAAAGCAATACTACCTGACCGCAGGAGAGCTAACTCAAGTCGGCGGCGGCGTTATGGTTGCCGGCAATGCCCGCGTGGTTGACGTTGTCTCTCTGGACGAACTGGCGGCGCTGTTGAAAAGTCTCTCAGTAGATCAGGCGCTTTGCTATGGCGTACCCGAGGCCAATGCTGTTGACGTCGTTACGCGCGACGCCTGGCAGCGAATGGGCAAACCTGAAAGCCCGATACCACGTATTAAAGATGCGTTTTTTTGGCCGGCAGGTTATGCCGTAATGATGTTTGATTATGACCCCGCGCCTAATCAACAGCCGCTCGATAGGAGCGGTCTGATTGAGGCATTGCACACGGCTGTACCCGCATTGTGTGAGGTGTCTTGCCTTTGGTTCCCGTCGTCGTCGAGTCACATCACCAACACCGAAACAGACGAAGACCTGACTGGCCTCAAAGGACAGCGGCTCTACTTCATCGTTAAGGATGGCGGCGATATTGAACGCGCCGGGAAGGATTTGCAGACGTACTTATGGGCTGCAGGCCACGGTTACATCATGGTCAGTACCGCAGGCACCAAGCTAAAACGGACGGCATTTGATGCAAGCGTTTGGCAGACCAACCGCCTAGACTTTGCTGCAGGAGCCGCTTGTATTGCCCCGCTCGAACAACGACGAGGCGAGCCGCAACAGATCAAAGGGCGTATTGACGTTCTGGACACTCAGGGGGTAATACCGCCGCCCAACGAGTCTATCCGCACCCGCAGCCAAATGGCCATTCAGGCGGCCATGGGCGAAGCCGACGAGGATGCCCAGATTGTACGGCATGGTTACATTGAATCAGTGGCCTATACCATCGCCGGCAAGAATGCGGACGATGAAGGGGTATTGGCGCGAGCTAAAAAGTTAGTCGAGCGGGCGCTGAACAATCACACGCTGGCCGGCGATTTCCCGCTGGTTGTCATCGCACCGGATGGCACCAAAATGGATGTGACCGTGGGTGACTTGCTCGACAATCGTGAAACGTATCACGGCCTGATGACGCTCGACCCTATCGAACCGGAATACAGCGGTGGCCGACCCGTTGGGAAGCTGTACTTGATGACCGCAACGCCAGGCATTAATTCGTTTGCACACGGTGGCAGGTTCTTCAAACTGACGCGCCCGCCTGCAATGGTTGAGCTTGTCCGCGGCAAGACCGTGGAAGTTA